>Ga0129315_1000037_pt1 | contig 144068 bp, 119 predicted proteins | sample Cm827metagenome_FD_94432 | JGI IMG/M metagenome (GOLD analysis project Ga0129315, IMG submission 94432) | Eastern black-and-white colobus group fecal microbial communities from Wisconsin, USA - Cm827 metagenome | ecosystem: Host-associated > Mammals > Digestive system > Large intestine > Fecal...
AAAACGGTATTGTGGGGCACGGACGGTTTTTCGATACCCATGTTCTTCAACAATCTATGCGGCAGGAACTTTTCAGGAGAGATGTACCGGGACTATATCAGGAACATCGCTCTCGGAGAAATGGGCTTCAAGCCGGGAGAAATCGGGTTGTACCGCGACGGCGTACTGGTCAGAACCGGCACAATCCCGAAGCCATGAACCGTAAGTCCGACAGCTTTTGACAAGATGAACAAAACTTAAAACTCAAAATTTGCAAATATGGAAACACTTACCATTCATCCGGCGGAAGCCTATCTCCGCAACGAGGAAAATCCCACGTCATTACATATAGAGATTTGCTCATGAACTGAATTTTGAGGACTCCTCCTATATGTGCCGTTTCTTTCGGAAAAAGACAGGCATTTCCCCTGTTCAATTTCGTAATAAATAAGATACGGCAGAATATGTCCGAAAAACGTCAGGCTGCAAGGGAGGGAAATCCGCTTGCTGCCTGACGTCTTCAGGTTTTACATGCTTCTTTATTTCGGTGGGCGGAAGCCCTAAAGGGGCTATTGGTTGGGAGCGTCCACTTTAAGAATGAGCGGTTGCTTTTTCTTGGTTGACTCGTCTGTATTAAGCACGAATATATATGGAGTGGTTTCACCAAGCTCCTCTTTGATTGCCTGATTCATTGAATTCATAGCCGTTTCCCAAGTAACAGAGTTGCCATCTACACCGATTTCATCCGAATTATCTGACGTTTGTCCTTCTGTCTGATCATAGTAACAGGCCGTAACATTTCCAGCTTCTGCTATATGGGATTTTCCATATTTAGAATTTGAATTCAGAGAACCGGCATTGTAGCAACCTATACAAATATCGTAGCCGTTATTTATTCCGGCTATGGATGTAACGTTATATTGACAGGTTGTTGTTATATTCCCAATATTATAACAAGCTATAGCTTTGGCTACTGTTGATTTTGGGTGACTGTAGTCTATAGAGTGATAACCGATGATTCCACTTATGCCGAAACCGGTTGTCGTTCCCTTGTTATAGCAGGCTATTACTCGTGCGTCTTCATACGTTTCACCTACAATCGCACCACACCAAACACCTTTCTCTTCTTCACCTTCTTTAATGGTCCCATCAAAATAGCAGTGTATTACATCTCCATAATTAGCATTAACAATACTGCCGGCATAAGCACCAGAATATATAAGATTACCTGAAAAAGAGCAATCTAAAACGGTTCCATAATTTTGCGACACTATACTTGCACCGGTATTTGTGCCGTTTGTGATTTTAACAGATTTGACCATTCCCTTTTCTGTCAATTTGTAAAATAAAGAATAACCTTTACTATAAAAATTGTCAATTGAGAATCCTCCGCCATCATAAGTTCCTGAAAAGTCACTGTCGACATACGTCCATTGGTCGGAACTTCCTTCATAGTAGGTTGTACTCATATCAATATCTGCAACTTGTAACCAATATGCTTCTGCATAAGCAACACCTCCATCTTCCGGTTCAGCATATGAGTTTATCTTTGATACCATAGCTTCAAGGTCAGTCAATGTCTCGATAAGATATGGATTCGCTTCTGTCCCGGGTACTCCTTTTTCGTTCTCCGGCAGCCATTCGTCGGTATCGGTGGTTTCGTCCCAAGGGGTAACTTCGTCCACGTCGAACTTGACGCTCGTCATGCCGAGAATGAGATTGAAGTTGTAGGCCTTGCCTGCCTCGAAGTCCACTTCCAGGGCATCTTTGGAAAGGATGCAGTTGGTGATTTTGCTGCCATCGGCAAAATTGTCGTCCTCGGTAATCACATCGTATTCAATGTAAATCTTGAAGGAGGTCTTCGTACCTTCCGTCGCGTTGTCGGTCGGGATAATCATCAGGTAGGAATCATCGTTCAGCAGGCGTTGTTTTTGGTTGAACTTGTGCAACTGCACCACGTCGATGTCCGTTTCCGGATTTACTGCCACATCCTTGTCTTGAACCGTGCGGTAGAAATGCTTCTTGCCGGCGAAGGTGAAAGCCTGTGTTTCATCGGAAAGGTTGCTCCATGTTCCGTCCAGCATGTTCAGCGTACCGCTCTTGTAGAACGGGCCGGCTGCATCGGCGGAGTATTCGGCGACATCACTGCTGACCAAAGCCACTTTCTTGACGTTGATACGGCTGTTGCCGTCCAATTTGACCGAGCCGAGCGACGTTTCATCGACAGCTGCGGCAACGGTGAAAGCGATACGCGACAAGGCGTGTTGGAACTGGAATCTCACCTTGCCATCTACCGTCTGTTTCTGCTTATTGAGAGTAGAGTTTGTCTCCTGATTGTTGTAGATGAAATCCACTTGATCCAGCACATCGTTCTGCACGGTGAAGTCGATGGATGAAACGCTTGTTTCATTCAGCTTGATGTTTGTGTTTCCGGAGGGACCGTAGGCAAAGAAGCTCACCCTGTCGCCGGCATTGTTCGGCCAGTATTTCACGGGCGAATATGTCCATGCGCCCTTGTCCTTGTTGTAAGTAACCTTGGTGGCTTTCATGAACACTTCGCCGGGGTTTTCCGCGCTGAAATCGGCAGTTCCGGTATAGTAGGCATCCACCGTGAAGCCTTCGCCTTTCAGACTTTCGGTAGTCACCTCCGTGGCGCGTGTCTGCGCACTCTTTCCGAGGTACGATTCAAAGGCAATGGCATCACCGTCGGTGCCGGTGGTGCCGTTGTCCAGCAAATCGTCCTGCGAGCAGCCCGCCAATGTCATGGCGGCTGCCGCAATCAGATAGATTGATTTCTTCATGTCTTTTCTGTCTTTGAATTATTCGCCATCGAGATTTTCACCTGTTGCTTCGGTGGTTATCGGCAACCATATTGGATTCATTCCATCAGCATTGACCCAATCAGCAACTTCTGCATCGAACTTGACGCTTGTCATGCCGAGAATCAGGTTGAAGTTATAGGCCTTGCCCTGCTCGAAGTTCACCTTCAAAGCGTCTGCCGAAATAATTGTATTGGTGATTTTGCTTGAAACAGTGCCATTCTCGTTTTCGGTAATCATGTCATACTCGATTTGGATTTTGAAACCGTCAGTTTTCAAATTCTGCGGGATAATCATCAGATAGGACTTGTCGTTGAGAAGATTTTGCTTCTGATTGAATTTGTGGAGCTGTACCACTTCGGTTTCATCGACTTTAACAGTGCGGTCGAAGTTTGCGCCTGCGAAAGTGAAGCCTTGCGAGCCGGTAGGTGTTTCTACCCAAGAGCCGTCAACCATGTTGAATATACCGTTAGTATAGAACGGAGCTGTTTCATTACTCTCTTTATCGAGCAACTTCACTTCTTTCACATTGATGTGGGTGTTGCCGTCCAACTTGTAGTTGTTGGTGACGTTGCCGGGTGTTTCATCTACGACCACCTGCACGGAGAAGCCGATACGGGCCAAGGCGTGTTTGAACAGGAAGTTGACCGTGCCGGTAACTTCCTGTTTGGTGCGGTCGATAGTCTTGTTATTATCGGTCTGGTCGGCGTAGATGAAATCCACCTGATTCAGCACGTCGGAGTTCACCGTAAAGTCGATTTTGGAGAAATCGTTTGTTTTCACGGAGATGTTGTCGTCTCCGTAAGGAGCGTAAGCGAAGAAGCTCACCTTATGACCGCTGATGTTCGGCCAGTATTTCACCGGTGAGTATGTCCACGCGCCATGTTCTCCCTTGTCTTCGTTGAAAGTCACTTTGGTGTTTTGCATGAACTTCTCGTAAGAGCTTGCAGCGTCTGCGTTGAAAACGTCTTCCTTCGTGTAGTATGCGTTCACTGCGAAGCCATCGACTTTCAGAACGTCCTTGTTGATTACGGCAGCACGGGACTGTGCGCTCTTGCCCAAGTACGATTCGAAAGCGATTGCCTGACTGTTTTCAAAGTTCTCGTTGTTCACCAAGTCGTCCTGCGAGCAACTTGTCATTGCGATGGCTGCCGCCATTGCCATAAATACTGTTTTTTTCATTTTTAATTTGTTTTTAAATGATGAATAATATGAGTTTATTACTGTTACATTACTTTACAATCCCACATCGCTGTTGATTTCGTCGCCCCAGTCGTCAACGTCGGCATCGAATCCGCTCTGCGAGCCGTTCGTTGCCGGCTCCACATCGGGCAGCTTCTCCGGCAGGGTCAGCTCCATGTAGAGGTGCAGCGGGTCGCCGTCGGTCATGTATTGACGGATGCGGTTGCCCACGTTGAATGTGCCGTTCACGATTGTCTTGTTATCTACCAGCAGCAGTTTGAGGTGCAGCACGTTCTCCTCCGCCTCTCCGCCGTGTCCCGACGGCAGCCCGAAGCAGGTTATATCGGAAACTATATAGCCCGTGACCGTCTCTTCGCCCTCTTTCGCGTCCCGTCCGGAGGAGGATGTTTCGGTGCTCCACGTTTCCAGCAGGTGTGTAACCTTGTCGGCATGGTACTCCCGCAAGCCCGGACGGTAGCCGTCGGACAATCCGGTAAAGGCAGCACGTCCGGCGCGGAAGTTGTTTATCCCCTCGGCCTTGAGCCGCACATGGAGCGTATAGACCACGTTTTCGGGCGTCATCGTGCCTACGGATATTTCCTCGTACTTGGCCGCCTCTATCATCTCCCCGGTGACGGTCACGCTACGGGTGTCGAACGCCAGCCATTCGGGTGTCTTTCCTAACTTTTCCCCCGACTTGGGCTTGTACCAGTCGGAGGTGTTTTCCACCGTCCGCACCTCGGCGGCATTCCAATCGTCCATGTCGCGGAACACGACCGAGCCGAACTCCGACGCGCTCTGGTTGTGGACAATCACGAGGTAGTTGTCCTGCACGAGCGGGAACGCCGCCCGCGTAATGGTGTGCGTGGTCTCCGTAGTCGGCTTCCGCGTTCCGTCGCCGGGATATACATGGAGAGTCATGCCGTCGGGCGTCTCCTTCACGAAGCCCGACCAATCGACATCGATACGCGCCTCCATTCCGTGGGGATGCGAGAAGCAGAACGGGTCGTGCGGCTGGCAGGAAGCCAGCACGCAAAGCGCAAGCAGCGTGACTGCGTAGGAAAGGAGTCTGCCCGTCATCATCTTTCCGCCCTCCTTTCATTGCTGTTGCCGCGTCCGATGAGCCATTGCAGGGTGACGCCGACTTTGGTCGGACCTATCCACCGGAACGGTTCGAGCGACTGCCACACGCGGTGGCCGTCCTGCGGAATGTATTCGTGCATGTTACCGCCCAAGTAGCCTATGCCTATCTCGAAATCGAGGTTGAAGCGTCGGCCTATCGCCAGCGCATAGCCATAGGAAATGCCTCCGCCCACGGTCCACCGCTCGGCAAGGTAGCCGCGCCCGTCGATGGTGATGTCCCACGTGAGCATCTGACCGTACAGGCCGATATGGTGTCCCCGGAACGGGCGTTTATCCTTGTTGATATACCAGTTCACCCCGGCCTCGAAGCCCTCCACGCGATACCACTTCGTGTACGCCCCGTTCCGCAGCCAGATGTTCTGGTAGCTGCCGCCGACGGTGAAGCCCCTGCCGATACCGATTTCCGCATCGATGTTCGGAATGACGGCGGCATCATAGAGCAGATTGGTCTTGACGGCAAGATAGAAAGGTCTTTCCCTTTTTGTTTGCAGTTGTGGCTGCGGCGTAATGTCCGGCACGCTGACGGAAACATTGACGGTTTCCCGGATATAGACCGTATCCACATTTACCGTATTTATATATACCGTATCGGGTCTATCGACATAAACCGTCACCGTGTCGGTCTTCACCGGTCGGGGTGTCTGCTTCAGCACATTGTAGGCTATCATCACCCTCGTGCCGCGCAGGTCGGCGAAATAGAGGTCGTACAGCTCGCGCCACACCTTGCCACCCTGCAGGTTCATCAGCCTTTGTTTACGGCTGTCCACCACCTTGCCGCCCTCGGTTATCCATTCGGGCAGGTCGAGTATTTCGAGCACATCATCCTTATATGGCAGATCGGAAGCCCTGACCCGTGCGGCAAGCCCTCGCCAGTCCTCGCCGCGCGATTCTATCTCCACACGCGAGGGGTCGGCGAGCCGGTTCTGCGTCAGGTAGTCATAGACCACTTTCGCACGGTTGTCCGACAGATAACGGTTGCGGGTGGAGGAGCCTTCGGGCGACGCACCGGAAACAATCAGGATGCTGCGCACCTTGCTCTGCGGATTGGAAAGCAGTTCGCCGAACCTGCGCGAGAACTCCCTCAACCGTGCCCCGTTGTCGCGGAACTGCGGGTCAAGCACCGTCTTGTCCTGACGGAAATACACGCGGAGCGTGTCCGAAGTGACATAGACTTCGGAAATCTCCTGCGCACGTGCAGCCGCGCCGTATGACAGGAGCAGGACCAAAACAAGCATCCATCTTTTCATTCGGCTTATGATACGGGGTTACGGCGGTATTCCAACAGGTAAAGGTAGGAAGCGTAATAGCTCAACCCCGTCTTTCCGTATTCCTCTTTGACGGAAAGGCGGGAAACAGCAAGGGCGGTGCGGTCAAACGGTCTTGTGCCCCTCATGCTGTCCGTGGCGGTATGTACGTTTCCTGCGATTGGCATTGTTCTTTTCTATCAACTGGTAATCAGTGGCTTGTCATCGCTGATTTGCACAATTTCGCTGAACTTCTCTTTGGAAGAGAAGTAGATATACAAAACGATTGCTGATAATGAGTGGTTTCGCCGGAATGAAGCAGCCCCATTTGCTCAACATTTGTTGCCGTCCGCTCAACAAAATCGGGTGGGCAGCGTGTTTATTTGGCATGGAAAACGGTTTATTCGCAGAATTTTGCGTATCTTTGCACCTGCAAGAACTTCTCTTCCAAAGATACCGTTCGTTTGCCCAACAAATTTTCGCTGTTCTTTTCTTTCAGATGAAACATCTGATTCTGACCGTTGCTTTGCTTACCTGTCATACCCATTTGTAACCGGTACACGAATGTGCCGTTCTCTTTCTCATCCTCCCTCTTTTAGCCTTCCGTTTTACTCATTATTCCGCCATGCGACCTCTGTGGAGTTATTTTTCCGCAAAGGTAATCGGCTGTCCCAATCCCGCCAATGCCGGCTGCCATCGCGAGTGATCCGCAAAAATCTTCCTCTCCGCAGTCGAGCGTATTTTTCCGTCCCGGCCTTGTCCGATTGCTCCCGCCACCTTTCGGGGGCAGAAAAATAAATCCCTGCGGTCGCAAACAGGCCGAACAAAGGGAAATAAAAACAAGGTTAATATGAGTTACAACAAATTGAAAGCACTGGTAGCGAATGTGGAAGCCATAGAAACGGCTATGAAAATCCGTATGCAGGGCAGACAGGCCACAGTGCAAGAGAAAGAGATTCTATCCCGGTACTCCGGTTTCGGAGGTATCAAGGAAGTGTTGAACATCGGCACGGACAAGCCCGTGGGTGGCGACATGGAAAAACCGATACAACGGTTGCAGGAGCTGATAGACACCTATCCCCACTTCACCGAACCCATGCGGCACAATGTCATGGAGAGTATCAAAGCGTCCGTCCTGACAGCATTTTACACGCCGAAATTCCTTGTCTATGCGGTGGCACGGCAGATACACGCCACATTCGGCGAAAACAACCTCACGATGCGCTCATTCCTCGAACCGTCCGCAGGGATAGGTGGCTTTCTGCCCGTAGCCATGCCCGGCACGTATGACTATGCCATTGAGAAAGACCTCGTTTCGGGGCTGATACTCTCTCTTTTGCATGAAAACACGATTACACGGACAGCAGGATTTGAGACGATAGACGGGCAGGACTTCGGGCACTCGACTTTCGATGTCATAGCCTCCAACATCCCTTTCGGCAATTTCCGGGTGTTCGACGCGGAGCTGTGGAAGAAAGGCGGCGCATACGAACAAGCAACCAAGACCATACACAACTACTTTTTTGTCAAGGCAATGGAGCTGTTGAACGAGGGCGGCCTGCTGGCTTTCATCACGTCGAGGGGCGTAGCCGACACGCCGGGCAACAAGTTCGTGCGTGAGTACCTTGTAAACCATGCCGACCTGATAAGTGCCGTCCGCCTGCCCGATATGCTTTTCATGCCCACAAGCGGCATCGAGGTAGGCAGCGACCTGCTGATATTCCAGAAGCACACGCAAAAGTCGGTACTCTCAAGGCGTGAACAACTGTTTCTGCAGGTAGGCAGGGAAAAGGCGGACACCACAGGAACAACGACAGAATACGCCAACAAACTTTTCACCCTGCCAAAGACCGCCCTTGCCACAGGGAGCCGTATCGTGCAGAACCGGTACGGCAAGTATGTACGCAAATACCAGTGGCAGGGCGATGAAAACGCTATGTCGCAATACCTCGCTGCATTGCTCAAACTCGACTTCGGCCGTTACTTCCGCAAAAGCCTTTTCACGGGCGGCGGACAGGACGGAACGTACTCGCAGATGTCCCTTTTCGGAAATGTGGCGGCTGTCAAGCAGTCCCCCAAAGGCATACGACCCTACACGGACGAATGGAAACCGTGGATGAAAGACGGTGCGATGGTGCTTTTCGAGGAACAGATAGGCGTTATCCGATACCGCAAATCCGAACACTACCGGGAAGTAGCCACCGACTTTGTGCCCGTGGACGAGGGCAAGGTGAACACGGAAAGGGCAAAAGACTATTTTCCCATACGCGAGGCGTACTTTGAGCTGTCAGTCAAAGAGATGGAGGAACAAACGGAGCAGTCGGCGTTACGTGAGGAACTGAACACCCGGTATGATACTTTCGTCCGCAAATGGGGACACTTCCACGAGAACGACAACAAGGAGTTTATCATGCTCGACAGCCTCGGTGTGGAGGTGTTCACGATAGAAATGCTGGTCGGGAAGGACATCTGCAAATCCGACATCATGCGCGAACCCGTAGCGTTCAAGAAAATAGACACCACCGTACAACTGACCCCGACAGAAGCGTTGGCAAGCAGCCTGAATTTCCACGGCTGTGTGGATATGGATTACCTGATACAGACCACCGGAAAGGGTGAGGAAGAGGTTATCGGTGACCTCAAAGGAGAGATTTTCTACAATCCCGTCAGCAGAGAATGGGAACACCGGGGCAAGTTCATTGCCGGCAATGTCATAGACAAGTACAAGGAGGTCGTTTCCTGTCTGCCCGACCTCTCGGATAAGAGAAAGGAGTGGGCGGAAGCCGCCATTAAAGCATTGGAAGCCGCCGTTCCTGAACCGATACCGTTTGAAGAACTCGACATCAACATGGGCGAGCGTTGGATTTCCACGGCTTTGTATGCCGGGTTTGCTACCGAACTTTTCGGAACCGATACCGATGTGATGTATTTCGATGTGAACGACACCTATTTGGTGCGTCTGCAAGGGTATTCCCCCGTAGCCTACAACACCTATTCCGTGCGCAACTACAACGGCGAGGAATTGTTCGTACACGCCTTGCAAGACACCGTACCCGAAATAACGAAAGAGGTAGAGCGCAACGGTGAAAAGGTGCGTGTGCCGGACGAGGAAGCCATACAGGAAGCGGCGGCTAAAATCCAGGAGATAAGAACCCGTTTCAATGAATGGCTCGACAACCGGCCGGCAGAGGTGCGCAACGAGCTTGCAAGGGTGTACAACGAACGCTTCAATTGCTATGTGCGTCCGTCCTATGACGGTTCGGCACAGACTTTCCCCGGACTTTCTTTCGGGCAGTTCCCATACGACAGCCTCTATCCCTCGCAAAAGGACGCCATTTGGATGATTAAGCAGAACGGCGGAGGCATCTGCTGGCACGAGGTTGGCACGGGCAAGACGATGATTATGTGCGTCGCGGCCTACGAAATGAAACGTCTCGGATTGGCGCAGAAGCCCATGATTATAGGCTTGAAAGCCAACGTTCACGAGATTACCGACACGTTCCGCAAGGCTTACCCCTCGGCGAAGATACTTTATCCCGGCAAGGAGGATTTCACCCCTGCCAACCGCAAAGAGGTGTTTTCCAAGATAAAGAACAACAATTGGGACTGTATCATCCTGACACACGACCAGTTCGCCAAGATACCCCAGTCGGAGGAAACGATGATAGAGATATTCACGGAGGAACTTCGCGATGTCGAGCGCAGTCTGGAGGTGCTGGAACAGTCCAGCATGCGCTACCGTAGCGGCAAAATGCAGGACGGTCTGGAAAAGCGCAAGCAGAACCTTTCGGCCAAACTTCAGGAACTTCGGATGAAAATCAATGAAAGGAAAGACGAAACGGTGGATTTTCGCTCGATGGGCATAGACCACATTTTTGTTGACGAATCGCACTTTTTCAAGAACTTGATGTTTCAGACACGCCACACAAGGGTTGCAGGTATCGGCAACACACGTGGCTCGCAAAGGGCGATGAACCTCTTGTTTGCCATTCGGGACATTCAGCGCCGGACGGGGCGAGACCTCGGCGCGACATTCCTTTCGGGCACGGTGGTAGTAAATGCCTTGACCGAACTTTACGTGATGTTCAAATATTTACGTCCGCAGGAACTGCAACGCCAGCAGATTTCGTGCTTCGATGCGTGGGCGGCAATATTCACGCAAAAGACCGCTGACTATGAGCTGAACGTGACAGGTGCAATCAAGCGCAAAGAACGTTTCCGCACCTACATCAAAGTGCCGGAACTGGCTATGTTCCTGCGAGAGATTACGGATTATCGCACCGCCGACATGATAAATCTCGACGTGCCGGAGAAGAACGTGCGCTTCCTTTCCCATGCCCCGACTATCCAGCAGGAGGAAATGATCGGGCGCTTGGTATCGTTCGCCCATAGCGGAGAATGGGAAGACTTGGGGCTTGACACCCCCGAACCCGACAACCTCGACAAGGCGAAAATGCTCGTAGCCACCAATGTAGCCCGAAAAATGGCCCTCGATATGCGTTTGCTGGGCGACAAGTTCAGTGACGATGCCGGCAACAAGGCTTCCATTTGCGCGAGGACGGTCTATGATTATTATATGCGCTCGGACGCCAACCGGGGTACGCAGTTCGTCTTCAGCGACCTATCCACTTACAAGCCGGACGAGTGGAACATCTACTGTGACATCAAGGAGAAACTGGTGCGGCTGGGGATTCCGGCGGACGAGATACAGTTTATCCAGTGCGCCACCACCGAACGGGCGAGAAAACGCCTGTTCGAGGATATGAATAGCGGCAGGGTGCGTGTCCTTTTCGGTTCGACAAGTATGCTGGGTACCGGCGTGAACGCGCAGCAAAGGGCTGTGGCGGTGCATCATTTGGAGGTTCCCTGGAGACCGGCCGACATGGAGCAGCGCAATGGCAGGGCGGTACGCAAGGGAAACACCGTGAAACTCTGGGGCAACAATACCGTGGACGTGGTAATCTACGGCACGGAGAAGACGCTCGACGCCTACAAGTTCAACCTACTGAAAAACAAGCAGATGTTCATCAATCAGATTAACAACGGCACGATAGCGGTACGCCGTATTGACGAGGGCGGCATAGACGAGGAAAACGGTATGAATTTCGCCGAGTTCGTGGCTATCCTTTCCGGCAATACCGACCTGCTCGAAAAGGCAAAGCTCGACAACAGGATTACACTGTTGGAAAAGGAACAGGGAACTTTCAAGAGGGAGCGTATTTACGCCGAACGCCGGATTGCGGACAAGCAGGAGGCCATCAGGAAATCGAAGACCACGGCGGCAAGCCTGACAGAGGATTGGAAGTACATCTCCTCATACGCCGGAGAAAAGGCAACCCGGCTTCTGAACCTGCCACAAGCCACCGCCGAGGAAATCGGGCGCGAACTGCACCGCATAGCCAAGTCCCACCGGATCGGGGCGTACAGCACCATAGGCACGTATGCCGGGTTGAACCTGCTGGTGCGCAGCGAGTACAATATGGGCGGTTTCGACCGCAACACGTTCTTTGTCGAGGGAATAAGCGGGCTGAAATACCGCTGTGGGGTGTCCGGCGCATTGCCGCTGGGCTTTGCGGACTCGGCACACTATCCGCAAGCCGCGCTCGCCAAGTTGCCCGGCCTGATAGACAAGGAGTACAAGCTGGCCGCCAAACTCGAAAACGAAATCCCCGTTTTGCAGGAAATAGCGAACCGCCGGTGGAACAAAGCGGACGAATTGTCGAAACTCAAAGAAGAGTGCAGGACGCTACAGCGCAGAATTGACGAGAGCCTGAAAGAGGCCGAACATCCGCACGCCGAAGAACCGCAGGCCACCGAATACGAACCCGAAACAAAAGCGGCTTGATAACCATAATCATATTTTAACCGTTCCCCTGCATGGTCGTGATGACCGGGCAGGGGATTTTTACGTTCCGAGGCAGCCTCGGCTCCGTCCTTTTATAGCTTTCCCGGCACAACAACCGTACAGCCCGGCTGTTTTACAAAATTCGATGTTGAATCATAACGTTTCAACGCCACGGCTCTATCCGCTTGTACAGGCAATCATTTCCATGTTTATATCATTTCACGGAAAAGCCCCTGCGAACTCACATTTGAGATTTGCAGGGGTTCTCCGCATTTTTGACAGGGTATCATCGCTTGTCGGCAATGCCATATTCCGGCCAATGGCTGGAATCTACACGGGGTTTGACCAAACTCTTCAAGTATGTGGTCAAATTGCGAATTTCTATCAGTTTGCGATTGGCGTTAGGAACGATTTCGTTCAGTTCTGCACGCCTGCGATCCACTTCCGCATTCAGTTTCTCGCCTTCGAGAATTGCGGCTTCCAGTTTTGACAAGTCATTCGCGCTTACGCCGTAGTTCTTCACCGTTTCCAGATGTTCTCTCAACCCTTTGGTCAAAGTCCGTGCTTTGTCCAAATACATTTCGTTCGTTTTTGACATATTTTTTGCTAATTGATTAGCAAGGAATGAATCCGTCCCTTGCATGACGGGGCTTTCGCCGTTTCAAAGATACGCAAAAAACAGCAAAATATGTACCGCATTTTATAGTATATACACATGTAATTAGTTGAAAATCAAAGAGATTAAAATGTTAAATAATTAAAATATTCTCTTCCGTTTCGTTGGTATCGTCCATGTTTCTTCTTCGGCTTCTACCCCTCAAGCATCTTGTTCATGCAGTGACAGCCCCTTTTCTATCCTCCCTCTGTTCGCTTACCCGGCTCATTCCCGCCTTCGCCGGTCGGTTTTCCAGACGCAAATTTGGACTGACGCGCTTGATTCCGTCGCTTTGAAGTGCATTTCTCGTAAAATTCTTCCTTTCCGTGAAAGAGTAATTTTCCGGAAAAAGCGTCGGAAATAGCTTGTTCGTCAGTCTCTTGAAGCATCTGTAAATCCCAAGCGGTTCAGGCAGAAAAAGAACCGGATAAAAGGGAAATAAAAAATAATTCAGGTAATGGCAGGACTAACCACCTTGCCGCAAAACTTTTAAGTATATGTTATACGTTCACACCATCGGCAGAATCGGAAAAGATTGCCAAGTTATCACGGGAGCACACGGCTCATTCATCGCTTTTGATATTGCGATAGACGATTATTCTCACGGGAACAGCGTTACCACATGGATAAGGGTACGGAGCAAGAAAGAAAACCATATACGCCTGGCTGAATACCTCACCAAGGGAAGGCTGCTGCTCATCGAGGGGACACTCTCGGCTTCGCTGTGGAAGGATAAGAGCGAGAACTACCAGATACAGCTCTCAATTACAGCGGACGCGTTGGAGTTCGTCAATACCGGAAAACGGGAGGGAGCGGCTTCAGAAGCGGGCAGCCCGACGGATGCGGCAGACGAGGCGCCGATACCTCCGGCTGATGCACCGCAGGACGACAAGGACGACCTGCCTTTCTGACAAAGCGCATACATCGCTGATAACGAGTCGATACTAAATGTAGTATTTACTAATTGTTGTAAAGCGGGTGATTAGGAAAACCCGCGTTACGAAAGACGGCAAGTGCTGCATTTAGTCGGTTAGTTTTTTAGTAAAGTAGTAAACACTACAATACTAAAATACTTTTTGTAGTAAAATAGTAGATACTAATTGTAGTAGATACTAAAATTAGTATTACCTTTGTAGCGGATATAAAGACAACAGATTATGACAAAAATTATAGCGGTTCTGAACCACAAGGGAGGGGTCGGCAAGACGACCACCACCATCAATCTCGCTGCCGCCTTACGGCAGAAGAAAAAACGTGTGCTGGCCATCGACATGGACGGTCAGGCAAACCTCACGGAATCCTGCGGTATCTCCATTGAAGAGGAGCAGACGGTGTACGGGGCGATGAGAGGCGAATACCCCTTGCCGATTGTCGAGCTGGAGAACGGCCTTGCCGTCATCCCCTCATGCCTCGACCTGTCGGCGGCCGAATCCGAGCTTATCAACGAACCGGGACGGGAACTGATACTGAAAGGACTGATTGCAAAGCTCCTTGACAGCCGGAAGTTCGACTACATCCTGATTGACTGCCCGCCTTCACTGGGCTTGCTGACGCTCAACGCCCTTACCGCGGCGGACTGTCTGATTATCCCGGTACAGGCGCAGTTCCTCGCCATGCGCGGAATGGCGAAAATCACGAACGTGATCGAGATTGTCAGGGAACGTCTGAATCCGAACCTGAACATCGGCGGCATTGTCATTACCCAGTTTGACAAGCGCAAGACGCTCAACAAGAGTGTGGCCGAACTTATCAGCGACTCTTTCTGCGACAAAGTGTTCAAGACGGTTATCCGGGACAATGTGGCGCTGGCCGAAGCTCCGATAAAGGGAAGAAACATCTTCGAGTACAACAAGAACTGCAACGGAGCCAAAGATTACATGGCCTTGGCGCAAGAAGTTTTGAAACTGAAATAAAGAGAATATGGGCAAAAGCGATTCATTGAAAGACGGCATGAAAAGCGGGCTGGACGGGCTGCTGTCATCCACAAGGAAATCCCCGCAGAAGAAAGAGGCTGCACCGGTAAAACCGGGGAAAGAGCCGGCGGTGCATTGCAATTTCGTCATCGACAGGAGCATTCACACACGCATGAGGCTGCTCGCCATTGAAAAGGGAATGTCCCTGAAAGACATCGTGAACGAGGCTATGACGGAGTATCTGGAAAAAAACGGGAAGTGAGGAACTTTCCCCGCTTCCCGTTTGTCATGTCTGTTGTTTTATCACGGCTTATTAAGTTTATACTATATATCTCTTTCTTAGATATTTCATCCAATCCTGATGTTTGTCCGAAGTGAAGATTTTACTTATCATATCAAATAAGGATTCGTATGTCAGATCTATAAAACTTGCCTTGCCACACTCGGTAAGCAATGACTTATATTCGGGTATGGCGTGTTCGTAAAAATGTTTATTGCCTTGAGGGTAAAGATGTATATGGTGAAAATGCCGGATTTCTCCTCTACACAACATGGAATATCCCAAGATATGATTACGCCAAATTTGACGTAAATGGTTTGCTTTTATGAATGAAAGGGGGTCTAATGCCGGAATATACCAATGCGATTTCTTGGTCATCTGATGGTATAATCCATTTGTATCCTCAATATCCTGTTTCTCCTTAACTCCTATAGGATAACCATTCTCGGTGTATTTTACCTCGATTCCAATACCTCCGATAGAACCGTCAGAAGAAACATATTCGATGAATGTGTCAAAAGAAGTTCCGTCATTTAGATATTCACTTTTATCAGCTTTTCCTGCAAACTCTATACGTATGCGGTTTATCCTTGATATGCCTCCGCCTATAATTTCGTTAAATAGCATGACAGTTGCACTTAAGTCTTCTTCCATTGGAGTGAAGATGTTGTAAGGTATATGCTCGCTCCGTAGCATATTGGAAAACAATGCAGAAGTTTTAAATGATTTAACCTTGCTCTTAATCAGTTCCCTGTAAGTATCACAAAATATAAGCCCCTTCTTGGCTGCATCGGGAGAGAGAATGACTTGTGGATTCCTTTCATCATAAAAATCATTCAATTCATTTTCTCTGAACGCAAACTGATGAGCACGTGCCTTTGCCTTGAACTCATCATCATAGCGATAAGTTTTTCCACTAATCATTTTTCTGGGATATTGTTTGTTTAAGTTCTTAGATAAATAATGTTGGGTCTTTCCGTGTAGTATTGGATAATCTCCGTACACTTTCCATACAAGAGAAGTCTTACCGATGCGGCGGCATCCCGTCATCACCGTGAATCGTTTTTCCCTTGACCATCTCGCGATCTCCACGCATGGAGACAATCTCTTCTGTATCCTTTCTGATTGACGTGTTCCGAAACCGCCATTTCCGAAACAGCGATTTCGCTACTGCAAAAGAATCGGTAAAACAGCAATTCGGTGCGGACTTGTTCGGCAAACATTTTCCTTTTGCATCCCGATTCCATCGTCCCGCACACTTGTAGCACCGCGCCACGGCATCGGCAATGCTACATGTCGGTCATGGACACCCCTTTGTAAGAAAGGGCATAGCCCTTGAACTCTCCCGTAGCACGCAGGAATGCCGAAGCTTTTTTCTCCAATGTCGCCATGTCGATATTTTCGGCCTTACGCTTCACCTCGAAGAACGTAGCCGTTTCATCCAGTTCGTTCTCGGCCACGATGTCTATCTCGTTTTCACCCTTGCGGTCCCACCAGCCGCCGATACGGGTATAGGCTTGCCGCTCGATCAGCACCCGCTTGAACCACCGTTCGAGCATCAGCCCGCTGAACGTCTCGTAGTCCCGGTTTATAATCGTCTTCACGCTGCCGTAGTTCTCAATCTCCAACATGTAGCTGTACTTGTATATGAAGCGGAACCAGAACGTGAAGAAATTGTCCTCTATCGTGTAGCGCACATTCTTGGCGGAACTCTTCTCGAAAAGAGGCTGTTTCTTGGATATGACCTCATATTCCTTTTCCAACTTGGTCAGGTAGCCGCCGATTTCCCTGCCCACCACGTTCTCGATTTCCGAACGGGAGGTCTTCCCTCGTGCGATGGCCGACAGGATTGAGAAATAGATACCGTAGTCCTTGCCGAACTCCTCAATAAGGATTGCCTTGCCCTCACCCAGAAAGATGGAGTCGGCTTTTACGATGTGGTCAAGCATGGCCGCCTTGGTCGTTGCCCCGGCATCCACGAGCAACTGCACATACTTCGCCACGCCGCCTGTAAAGGAATACAGGGCCAGCAGATCTTCCGCTGTGTAGTCGGGACGGTACTCCGTAAGAATCTCTTTCAGCACGGTCGGAGTGAACGGCCGCACGGACATGAAGCGGGTCTGCCGGTTATACAACGGCTCTTTCTTGTCCTTGAATATCTTCGTCATCATCGAGTATATCGAGCCGCACACGATCAGGTTGATACGTGCTTTCGGACTGTATATGTCCCAAATGCGCTGCATATCGCTGTACACCGATTTGTTCACGCGGAAAAACTCCTGGAACTCGTCGATAAAGAGTGTGACGGGACGCTCCACGGAGAGCTTCATCAGATACTCGAACACCTCGGCAAAGCGTTCTGCGCGTCCCATTGTCGGAACACCTAACTTGTTCTCTATTTCGAGCCGGTAATCCTCGCACAAGTCCCCCTCTGCTTTGCGGGCGACAAAGAAATAGAGGAACGGCTCGTCCTCGTATGCTTTCCGCACAAGCGAAGTCTTACCGATGCGGCGGCGTCCTGTCACCACCGTGAATTGGGCGTTCTCTTTGGCCATCTCGCGAATCTCACGCAAGGAGGCAATCTCTTCCGTTCTATCGAAAAATCTCATACTTTACATCCTTTCTGATTGATATGTTCCGAAACAGTCATTTCCGAAACGGCAGTTTCGCTACTGCAAAAGTAATGCGAATTTCCGGAAAAACGGCAATTCGGTGTGGATTTGTTCGGCAAACATCTTCCTTTTGCGTTCCGATTCCATAGTCCCGCACACTTGTATCACCGCGTCGCCCCGGCCTTTTTTATCCGACACCTGTCCTCGGTCATTATACACCGCTGTTTTTTCCTTTTCTATTCTCTCGCCCTTATCGCTTATCCGGCTCATTCCTGCCATCGCCGGTTGGTTTTCCAGACGCAAATTTGGACTGACGCGCTTGGTTCCGTCGCTTTGAAGTGCATTTCTCGAAAAATTCTTCCTTTCCGTGAAAGAGTAATTTTCCGGAAAAAGCGGCGCAAACAGCTTGTTCGTCAGTCCCTGTAAAGCATCTGTAAATCCCAAGCGGTTCAGACAGAAAAAGAACCGAACAGAGGGGAAATAAAAAATATACACCAAATGATTGACAATGAAAACATTGGAAGAAATATTACAAGAATTCGGGTGCAACGGTGAAGCGTTCGACAATAAAGGAGAATTTACCGATACAGGAATCGAGGCATATAAACGTGTGGAAAAGTTCCTGTACGACATCGAAACGCTTACGGGCATCAGTGTAGAACCGATAATCCGTCAGCTTGACGAAATAAGCAGCTCAAATGGTTATTAACGGAATATAAACCCTTTAAAATTTTATGATTATGGAAACGACATCAATTCAGTCAGTAGAGAAGGACATCGCAATGGTGGCATTGGCAAACGTACAGCCGAGTGACTACAACCCACGCAAGAACTTTGACGAGGCGAGCCTTGCCGAACTCTCCGAAAGTATCCGTCAGCAGGGCGTGTTACAACCTATCGGAGTGCGTCCCATAGCGGACAACCGCTTTGAGATTGTTTTCGGGGAACGCCGATACCGAGCCTCCCTCATGGCGGGATTAGAGGAAATTCCGGCTATCGTCATGGAAATTTCGGACGAGACAGCCGAAGAAATGGCGGTCACGGAAAACCTGCAGCGCAAGGACGTTACCCCGATAGAGGAAGCCAATGCCTATCAGAAGCTCATAGACAGCGGTCGCCACGATGTACACTCTTTGGCTGTGCAGTTCGGCAAGAACGAGAACTATATCCGCACACGCCTTAAATTCGTGTCATTGATACCCGAAATCGCCCGACTTCTGGAGCAGGACGAAATCACAATCAGCGTAGCGACCGAAATCTGCCGTTACGGGGAAGACATTCAGCGTGAGGTGTACGACAAACATCTGAAAGACGGCATACAGTACAACAGTTGGCGAGGTATGAAAGCCTCCGATGTCGCACGGAACATCGAACGCCAGTACACCACCGACCTCGACCGTTATTCATTCGACAAGACCCTCTGCTTGTCATGCCCCCACAACACCAACAACATGATGTTGTTCTGCGAGGGCGGTTGCGGAAATTGCGCCAACCGTACCTGCCTTGCAGAGATGAACGCATCATACCTCACGGAGAAAGCCGTGCGCCTCATGGAAGAACGCCCCGACATACCCCTTTGCCACGATATTTGCGGTTACAACGAAACCGTAGTCGAACGCCTTACCTCTATGGGCTACGAGGTGGAAAGTCTTAATACCTATGCAAAGGCATACCCCGAACAGCCCGAAGCACCCGAAAAGGACGAATACGACACCACCGAGGAATACGAGCAGGCGCAAAGCGAGTACGAGCAGGAGCTGAACGATTATACGGAGGAATGCGAGGAAATCCGAACCCGAAGCGAAGCGGGCGAAATCACCCTCTATTTCCGTATCGGGAGCAAAGACATCGCTTTGTGTTATATCAAAAATACGACTGTCACCGCAAACGGCACTCGGCAGGAACAACCGCTTTCACCGGTGGAGAAGTTGGAAAAGCAGGACAAGCGCAACAAGGAAATTGCCATTGAAAAGACTGTAGAGGACACCAAGAAGCAGATTTTGGAGGTCGATATGTCCGAACGCAAATTCGGGCAGGACGAGGAAAAGATGATTTATTTCTTCCTGCTGTCGTTCCTGCGCAGGGAAAACTTCGAGGCGGTAGGCATCGGGGAAAAAGAACCCTATCACTACCTCAATGACGAGGAAAAGATGAAAATCATCGAAAACCTCACGGGCAAGCAGAAAGCCATTATCCGCAGGGATTTTCTGTTAGCCAACTTCAAGAACGCATCGGGCGGCAATGCCACGGCAACCCTTTTGCTCAAATTTGCCGAGAAGCACATGCCCGAAGAACTCGCCACTATCAAGAACGGACACAACGAGGTGTACGAGAAACGACACCAACGCATCGAGGAAAAGAAAGCCGTGCTGCTCGTGCAGGAGCAGGCAAGGCAGGAGGCGGAGCAATCCGAAGAACGACAACCCGAATCGGAAGTACACCCCGAAGAACAGCCACAGCCCGAAGTGGAGCTTCAGACGGAAGAAGTCGCCGCATGACCCATACCTCTGACAATGGCAGGACGGAGAAATCCGTTCTGCTGTTTTTTTACCGATATGTACTGATGATGTCTTTGACAGTCGGCACGATGTTCCTTTTCTACCTTTATCTTGTTCACTTGCAGTTCTAATGCAGGCCGTTTGCCGCCCGTTTCCATTTATAACCTCCCGGTTTACAAGCCGACCGCCGTCGCTTTCCGCCTTTTCTATCTTCTCCCTCTTATCGCTGCCCGGCTCATATTCTTGCCATCGCCGGTTGGTTTTCCGGACGCAAATTTGGACTGACGCGCTTGGTTCCGTCGCTTTGAAGTGCATTTCTCGAAAAATTCTTCCTTTCCGTGAAAGAGTTATTTTCCGGAAAAAGCGGCGCAAACAGCTTGTTCGTCAGTCCCTGTAAAGCATCTGTAAATCCCAAGCGGTTCAGGCAGAAAAAAGAACCGAACAAAGGGAAAAAAAACGAATCATTAAAATTTCAAGACAATGGACAATATCAAAGAAAGCAAAGAGTACAAACTCGCCAAAGATTGGGAAATGGCAGTGAACAGTTACAGTTTCAACCCCAAACGGTTTGCGGCAGCCATTCCCGAAATGCACCCGACACTGCAACAGAGCCTTTACCGGCTTATCAAAGAGTGTATCGCGGTCATGGCGGACGAGACACGCCATTACGACGACCGCTACCGAGCCTCGCACGAAGAGGCGAAGCGTATCATGGAATACCTCAAGGAAAACGGAAAACACATCCCATTAAAATAACAGGCGTATGAAAACACAAGAAGTACAATTCGGCGGCAATACCTATATCTGCCGTGTAGTGAACTCGAACGAGGGCGAAGAACTCCTAATCGGCTCGACCGCCTTGCTCGACGCCCTTCAGCCCGGCAGCTTCAACGATGAAAACGAAGGCTTTGCGGGTAAGGAAGCTGAAAGGCTCTACGACGAGATTTTTTTCTTCACCGACAAGAAAAGTCTTCAGCTTCCAGACAGAGAACTGGTTGCCGAACTCAAAAAAGACAATCCCGAATGGTTTGACTGAAAACAATGAACGACTATAAAATATTAAAGTTATGGAAAAAGAATATGTAATGCAGGTTGCAGAGACAATCCACGAACAATTGTTATCATTGACCCCTATGTCCGTGCTTATGTCATGGGGTATCGAAGAGTTTGCCGCCACCATATACAAGAATATGCCGGCACTTCGTATCAAGGTGAACGGGCGGTTGCACACCGGGTATGTTATCGTCGCGCTCAACGGATCGGATTATTACGAGGTCTATCTACTGAACGGTGTAGGAGTGGAATGTATCAACGATGAAGTCTGTTTCGATGAATTGGGCGATGTCATCGACCGTGCCATCGAAAGAGGCAGCGACAAAGCCGAATATGACAATTTCTGCGAACAACAGCTTGGGAAACTGTTCGGTTGCCCCGCCGGATAGACAGCCATCGACAAGCACCGCTATTTTTTCATACTGGCGGTGCTTTCGGTATGCGGTTGGAGATTCCGAGACCGCAACGTACTGTTATATCTGTCGGGCAATCATATATTGCCGCCTTCTTAAAAGACCCCGGTTATAACCCGTTTGGATACAGATTCACTCTTATAGCTAAAAAAATCATGCAACAACTGAAAAAACGGTTCAAACTTATCCGCGTTTTACGGATTTTGCAGTAAATTTGCAGCCATCAAAGTGTGTAAGGCAATATGAACCAACGGTTGAAGACATACGGACAGGCGCATGACGCTTACGGAGGATGCCGCTCATTCTCTGCAAAATATGTCGTGGATTGTTTGGAAAATCGCGGAATTCGTGTAAACAAACACACACATTCGCACCGCCCGTCAGTCGCGCGTTAATTTACCGTTTTTCAACAATATATGCAAAGGATGGAAATTCTTTTTCCGTCCTTTTTTGGTGTGTACACGGGTGATGAAAGGCGCGTCCGCCGTCCCCGTATCTGTTCAGAAACCATCATATCCGATTACATCGATGAAGAATAAGAACCCAAGGAATTTTATCCTGTCCGCTGCTCTGCTGGCAGCGGCAATACTGCCCGCCGGGGTGCGGGCATCCTCCCCGGATACGCTGCGCGTCTCCCCGCAGGGCTGGTACGTTGGCGCGGAGGGCGGTGTGCCTTTCGGTATCGCCACGTTCAGCGGCTTCGGCCATGACAAGACTCGTGCCGGGTATAATATAGGTATTCACGGCGGCTACCGTTTCAGCCCCGTGCTCTCGGCGGAACTCACGGCGAAGTGGGGCGCGACCTCCCTCTCGGTGCGTGACTGCTGCGCGGAGGGCGGCTATTGGCTCGGTTCCGACGGCGACCGCTACCGCGCTGCTGTTGTCGGAATGGAGGGCTGGAGCTATTCCGACATCAAGAGCCGCGTATCGTTGCAGCAATACGGCGCACGGCTCAACGTGAACCTCCTCGGCTTCTTCGGGAGAACGAAATCGGGCCGCTGGACGCTCGAACTCTCGCCAGCACTCTATGCCGTGGGCACGAAAGCCGCGATAAAGACCATCGCCGGCAATGAAACCGTCCTGAAAGACGGCACGCGCTGGCATCTCGGCTACGGCGGCAACGTGCAGACCACTTACCGCCTCACCGACCACCTCAGCCTCGGCATCTACTCCGGCATCACGGCTCTCACGGGCAAACAGATGGACGGCATCCCCGAATACCGTCACACATGCAACCTGCTCTGGGAAAGCGGCGTGCGCGTAGGACGGACTTTCGGCGGAAAGAGAAAGACGGCAATAGCAACTCCTGCAGCATCGGTCATTGCTCCGGCCACCACCGTATGCCCCGAAGAGACGGAGCAGCCGACCATCGCACCCGTACCGCAGAAACCGGTGGTAATCGCGGAAACGGCCACGGCCGACAGCATTGCCGCCCCAACCGAAACGACAACGGAAAATCGCGTCAAGGAAGAGGCTGCGGCGCAGGTGAAAGCCGCCGTAACATTCCCGACGGTGTATTTCGCTTTCAACCGATACAACATCGCCAGAAGCGAGCAAACGAAGCTGCAGGCTATCCTCGACCTGCTGAAAGATAATCCCGGAATGAAAGTAACCCTCACGGGCCGGTGCGACACCCGTGGCAGCAAGGCGGTGAACGACCGCATCTCCCTCCGGCGAGCCGAAGCAGTGAAAGCGTGGCTTGTCAGCCACGGTATCGACGCCGACCGCATTGCAGCCGTCGGCAAGGGCAGCGACTTTGAGGAACCCGACGCGGCTAAAGCCCGCCGTGTGGTAACGATGGAACAAAAGACGGAGGAATAAGCATGAAAAGGACGATATATACCATAGCATTCATGGCAGCCGCGCTATGCTGCCTCGCATCCTGCGATGACGAAGCGCACGAAGAAGAAATCGGTGTGGCCGTAGCCATCGGCTGGCAGGACGCGGACGACAAAGACACGGAGGTGGACGACATCCGCCTGTGGATGTACAACGCCGACGGCACGCCCGCAGGCGAATACCACCATACCGACCCGCGCGACATGGCCGGGCTTTACACGCTCCCTGCCGGGAACTACCTCTTCGTGACGGCAACAAATCTTGTGGAGCCGTTCACCGCAGAGACGGCGACTGTCCGCAGCACCGAAATAGCCGGAAGCCTGCAATTCTCGATCTCCGATTCGGACGCCTCGCCCGACCACGCCCATTACAGCGTGACGGAGGTGAATGTGAACGGCAATGGGGTGCAGACGGTGTCCATGCCCCTGAAACGCATCCTCGCCGAGCTGACCGTGACCATTACGAACGTTCCCGAAGGGACGGTGCTCACCGGTACGGTGGAGAACGCCGCAAGCGGGCTGTTCCCGACCGTCAAGGACGCAGAGGGCGGCTACGGCACGACATCCGCAACCGCCGCAGAAGCCGCCCTGCCCGAAACGACAGCAGAGGGCGACCGGCTGCAAAGCGCTGTGTTCCGCCTGATGCCTACCGTGAACGGGGATGTTCACTCGCTTATCTCTCTGCGCTTGCGCCTGTCCGACGGCAGCGTGAACGAATACACCATCGAAGCACCCGTGATGAAGCCTGCCGGGAAATACCTGTTCGACATGGATTTCGAGGAGATGCGCCCCTACATCTGCTTGTCGGCCCACGAAATCAACGGCTGGACCGAGGGCTGGACGATAGACGGGGAGATACCGAACCCCACGGACTGAAACAGCCGGCGGAACAGAGAAAGGAACTTGGATATGAACAAAAATAACGAGAACCAATAAACAACAAATCAGAAAGATGAACAAGAAATTTTGTTCCATTGCCCTGATGTCGGCGGTGCTGGCATTGGGGAGCTGTAACAGCGAAAGCGACGGACCGGAAGCAAGCCCGTCCAAGTACATCACCGTCTCCACCGAAATCGGTGCGCTGTCGCGCGTGGCGACCGCTGACAACGGCAGCCAGACCTTTGAGGAGGGCGACGAAATCAGCGTCTATGCGTGGACGAGCGATGCGACTGCAGCACCGGCGACAGCCGACCGCGTGGTGAACAACTCCGTCAACACGCTTACCGGCGGCACATGGGTGGCAAATCCGCAGATGCTGTGGAAGTCCACCACCGACAAGCACTACTTCATCGGCATCTATCCCAAGACCGCCGGGGAGTACACCTTCGATGTCGCCAATCAGGAAGCGGGCGACCTTTTGGTTGCCGTGAACAACACAGGACTGACCTCTACGGACAATCCCGTGAAGCTCACGTTCGACCACGTGATGGCGAAGCTCATCGTCAACCTCTCCTTCCGCAACCAGTGGAGCGGTACGCCGACCGTGGAGAGCGTGGAGGTCTGCAATTCGGCAACTGCCGCAACGATCAATTACCTCACGAAAGTAGTCCTCGCAGACGTCGAAAGCCGCAAAGACATCTCCCTGCCCGCAATCAAGGCCAATGAGCAATACGCCTCCGTGCTTATCCCGCAGGGCGGTGTCAGCAAAATTGTCATCACCATCGGCGACAAAGAGTATGTCTATCAGCATGGCGGAGACATCAAATTAGAGAACGGCAAATACACCACCGTCAACCTCATTGTAGGCCGCGACGAGATTACCCTCGGCGACATCAGCATCAACGACTGGCAGACCGGGGAGGAAATCAACGGAGGCGAAGCCTTGGACTGACCGACGCCCACGCCAAAGACGATACATTTTAAGCGATAAAATTAAAACTTGAAGAATATGACAACAAAGAACAGCTTTTATGCTTTCGCAGCCCTCGCAGCCATGACGCTGGCAGGCTGCAACAACGACGAGGAGGTCATTCCGCAGGCGGGTAATCCTCCTATCACCGTCACAGCAGGAGTGACCGGATTGGCGACCCGTGCCGGGTATGAAGGAACAAGCTCTTTACCCAAGACTTTCTACCTTACTCTTGAGCAAGACGCGGTCAACAGCACTTCGGCATACAACTACACCAACGTGGCGATGACAAAGGACGACGGAAACGATGTCACCACCTACACCCCGGAGAAGGAACTGCTGTGGATAGACGACAACACTTCGCGCGCCCCGTTTGTCAGTGCTTACACTACGAATGAAACGACCTTCACCGTGCAGCCTGACCAAAGCACGCAAGGAGGAAGTGCCGTCGATGCCAGCGACTTGCTCGGTGCCGTGAAGCAAGCCAATGTGACAAGCGACGACATTACCATCGATGGAAACAACATCACTATCAAGTTCCGCCACCTGCTTTGCAAGCTCGACCTTACTTATAAATGGAACGGAGAGATGGTTGAGGAAAAATCCAAAACCATAGACGGCGTAACCATCAGCGGAATGAATACGAAAGTGAATCTCAATACTACAAAGGCTATCGTGGAAGACGCAAGCACGGTAGGCGACATCAAGGCATACGTCACTTCCACTAACAATGGCTACCTTTCGGAAGCCATCTTCGCTCCTTCCACCGCTGAGCCCGAGGTGACGATTACAGCCACCATCAACAATGTGCAACGTACCTTCAAGGCAACACTCACCGCACCGGACGGCGGCTTCAAGTCGGGCAACCGCTATTCTACCACACTGACCATCGGTAAGGATGTGGTAACCGTCAGTACGGTCAGCGTCAGTGCATTTGATGATGCGGGGAATCTTGCCGACGGAGAAACCGAGCAAACCACTTCGCTGGTTTTAAATGCAAGCAATTTGAGTGCCGAGGATTTGAAGGCAGCCGTAGCAAAAGCCCTTGCCGCCACTACTTCCACCCACGGATTAGACATCACATTGGCTTCCGATGCTGGGGCAGGAATGTTCACCGCTATCCGCCGTGCCATTTGCGATGCCAACGGCGTGACCGATGGCAGCATAGCCCTCACGCTTAGAGGCGTAACCGACATTCCTGACCACTCTGAATTTGCGAATGAAGGAAACGTTATTTTTGGTGAGGTAATAAATGATGAAAACGGAATAGAATGTGTGACCGGGCTGAAAAGCATCACGCTCCCTGATGCAACAAGCATTGGTGGGCATTCCTTTTATGGTTGCGGAAATCTGACAGAAATAGTCGCTCCCAAAGTAACGACTGTGGGCGAATATGCCTTTGCGTCTTGTGGACTTGTATCAGTGGAATTGCCCGAAGCGACAACACTCGAAAGTCAAGCATTTTATAATTGTAAAGGTTTGACAACCATCAAACTCCCCAAGGTGACTTCTTTGGGAAACCAGGCATTGGATACTAATAGCCCGGAATCCGAACTGACGATTTATTTGACATCGGATTCTGATATTACGGTAAATAAAGAATGTTTTTATTGGTTGGTAAAAAACGATCTCCTTTCCACCAAAGTAAACCTCGTGCTCAATGCCAATAAGACAGAGCAAGTGAGCGGGAACACTTGGACTCCGAGCGACGGCATAAGTTTCACCTTCAAGTCCATCAGCTTTGCCGAGTAATAACGAACCTCTAACAGTATTCAATATGAAGAACAGATATACATACACCCTGCTTGCTGCAATGGCAATCGGCTTCGCAGCCTGCCAGCAGGAGGACGATTTCGCTCCGCAGATGTCGGGCGACGAAATCACCATTACCGCCCAAGTGGGCAAGGCACAGACCCGTGCCGCCGTGAATGAACTGTCCCAAGTGGAGACCAATGGCTTCGGACTCTTCTGTGTGGGCGGTACAAACTATGACAAAAGCAACCTGAAAGTAACGTATAGCGAGAGCGCATGGACTACCGCCGAGAAAGTTCTTTCGCCGGGCAAGACAACGACCATGAGCATTCTTGCCTACTATCCCTACGATGAGAATCGCACTTCGGCAAGCGAAGACTATGCCGTGACGCTCCCCACCGACCAAAGCGCCGGACTGCTTGCCGCCGACCACCTGACAGCCGCAGGTTCGCTGGTATTGAACGGCTCGCAGGATAACGGTGACATCAGTTTCAAGGAAGGAAACCTCACCATTGCTTTCCGACACGCCTTCAGCAAGGTGCATTTCAATGTAAACCTCCGCGATCAGTTCACAAATGTCAACATTACGAAAGTAGAGGTGGAAGTACCCGTTACTGCCGTGCTGAACGGAGCGACGGTCACCGTTCCTGCCAATGCCGAGACAGGCAAGGTGAAAATCTGCGAAGAAGGGACTGTCTCTGACGACTATATCTCGTCCTACGAAGGCATCATCCTGCCGGGCAGCTATACCTACAAGGTGCATTTCACGATGAGCAACGGCACGGTGCAGACCTATGCCGCCACCACAGCCCGCGAGTTCGAACAGAACAAAGTCTATACGCAGAGCATCACCATCGGCAAGAACGGAGTGAAGGTGGAACAGACAAGCGTAAAACCTTGGGATGTGCCTGAATACGATAACACCGGCTCGGTGGAAGAAATATACATGACCTCTACCGTCAAGGGCACGACCGCTGCAATAGACATCTGTTCGAGTGAGTCCGCAGGCATAATTACTGCTATTAAAAAATTGCTTGAAGGCAACGTGACCACCCTTACCGTGAACGGTACACTGAGCGACGTTCAGCAAAATGCCGTGGCTGCGGCACTCACAAACTTCAGAGGCACGTTGATAATGGACATAGGAACGGACAGTACAACAGACGCCATCAAGACCTTGAATTGTACCAAATACTTCGGAGGCTACACTTACGAGGACAATACCTACACCGTCTATACCGCAGCCGGCTTGCAGACGTGGGGCAATGCTGCCCGTCGCAATCTTGCCACGAACCTTACACTCGGTGCGGACATTATCCTGCCATCGACCATGACCATTGATAATGACGGCGATGGTATAAACGACAGCAACTGGGAGTGTCTGGTCCCTAATATGTCATCTACTAAATATAGCGGTACGATTAAAGGAAACAACCATACCATTTATAACCTGCGTATGACAGGAAACGGTATGGATGCTCCGAGCTTCATAGGATATGAATGTGACGGAAGCAGCATCAGCGATCTCAACTTTGCAGACATTCACCTTACAGGAGGACAAAATTGTGCTGCAATCGTCTTTATGAGCCACAACAGTACGATTGAGAATTGTCATGTGCTGAGCGGAACGATAGACGGCAATCAATATGTTGCAGGCGTTGTAGGGCGAGCACAGAATGGTTCACAGATTGTGAATTGCAGCAATGCGGCAACTATTTCTTCGGAAAAGTATGCCGCCAGTGGTATTACTTGCACAAGTCAAGGCAATTCTCAAACTGAAAGTAAAATAGTTGCATGCCGTAACAGCGGCGAGATAAAAGGAGAATGGTCGGGCGGTGTTGTGTATCAAGCAACTACGAATAGCATTGTTGCGGGCTGCTACAATACAGGCACCGTTAACGGAACTGAATATGCCGGTGGAATAGTATCACAGGCAAACAATACCGCGACGGTAACTGCCTGCTACAATACAGGCAATGTCACCGGAGGTATTTGCGGTGGAGTAGTAGCTTGGGCTATCGGTAGCAAAATCACCTTGACCTGTAATTATATCGGTGGCTCATCGCCCTCCGGTGGTGACTATGCCACGGCAGTGGACGACACCGACGTAACTTGGGAAACGGCAATGAATGCCATGAACAAAGCTCTCACTAATAATAGTCTTAGCTGGAAATATGTGCAAAACACCGGCAGCGATGCAACTACTTGTCCGCTCATCATTCAGGCGAAAGCTGAGACTGCGACGGAATAGCCCTATAGGGCAGGCGGGCTTGACCGCCCGTCTGCTCACTTATAATATTCATCAGCCCGCCATTGTGACGGGCTGATGTCAAATATAGGAGACACATCTATGAGTAAGAGGAACAATGAAAGCATCACATTCTTGCGTAAATATATCGCTATCGGCTATGCGTTGCTCGCTTTGCTGATAGGTGGTATTCTGTATATCTATTACAGCGAGTGGCAGGAGTTGGACACTTGTCGTTACTAATACTTTCTCATGACCTTGTTTTCCCTTTACCGCCGCATACATCTGATTCCGGCTTCTCGGATTTTCCGGCTCTGTCATTTTCAATGCCCCTGAACCAATCAACGGGTTGATATAGACATTCATAAAATTCTCTCTGTTTTTCAATCCCAAATGCTGCGCCCTCCCTCGAAATACTGTTGCCGGGAAACCAGCATCATACCTTGGTTCATAAAGATAAGGCTCTCATCGGTACGTTTCAAAAAAACTTAATAGTACGGTAATCAATTCAATAGAGAAACACGACCCTGTTTTCACACTTTTTTGTACCTTTGTCGCTAAAAGTAAGCAAATGGAAGAAAAGCCGATAATAGTAAATAGCCACAATATAAGTTGTGATGCCGAATATACCGTTTGGGTAGAAGATTTAAAGCAGTCATATCGCGTAGCACAGACCAATGCCGTATTAAAAACCAACATTGAAAAGTTGAAATGGTATTGGAATGTGGGAGGAGAACTTGTAACGCGCAAAGCCGAAGAGCGTTGGGGAAGCGGCGTAGTCGAGCAAGTCAGCCTTGACTTGCAGGCAGAGTTTCCCGGCAGTAAAGGATTAAGTGCAGATAATTTGTGGGCTATGAAACGCTGGTATTCTTTCTATACAGACAAATTTCAGGATGAAAAACTTGTATGCAGTGTACAAGAATTGTATGGCTCTGATTTTCATATAGATAAAACGTCTGCAATGCCTTTTCCGGAGTTGTTCGGATTGATACCTTGGGGACATCATTTGGATATTGTCCGACTTGCAAACACATTACCGGAAGCAGTATTCTATATCAAGAAGACGATTCAAGAAGGTTGGAAACGTGTCGTACTTCAACGTTCTATGAAAGCCGGATTGTATGACAAGCAAGGTGGGGCAATCAGCAACTTCAAGGAGCAGTTACCCGTGAAGCAGGCTGAACTTGTGCAAGAAATAACAAAAGAGAATTACGACTTCGGTTTTGTAGAATTACCGCCGGATTATACGGAGTTGAATCTCGAAGTGGCCTTGGAGCAGCATATCTCCCGTTTTCTGTTGGAACTTGGTAGTGGGTTTGCATTCATCGGGCGACAGAAAGAAATCATCATAGATGGGATAAGTCGAAGAATAGATATGTTATTCTACCATGTACGTTTACACTGCTACGTTGTCGTAGAATTGAAAGCTGTAAGGTTTGAACCGGAATTTGCCGGAAAGCTGAATTTCTATGTTAATGCAGTAAATGATATTTTGTGTGGGGAAAATGATAATCCTACGATAGGTATCCTGATTTGTAGCGACATGAAACAGACCGAAGTGCGTTATAGTTTCAAGGGATTATCAACACCCATTGGCGTAGCTACATACGATAATGTACAGATTGCAAATATAGAGCGCGAACTGCCGAGTGTAGAACAGCTACAGCAAAAAATCAAACAACTGGAAACCCGGTTGAACATTCAGAAACAACAAGAAAGCGAATAAAATTTCTTCGGTATTGGAAACTCTGACAGTGTTTTAAGATGTAGGCAGGACTTGGACACTTGTCGCTAATCCTTTCCCATGACCTTGTTTCCCTTTACCGCCGCATACATCTGATTCCGGCTTCTCGGATTTTCCGGCTCTGTCATTTTCAATGCTCCTGAACCAATCAACGGGTTGATATAGACATTCATAAAATTCTCTCTGTTTTTCAATCCCAAATGCTGCATAATGTCAAGCAAAGACTTCGGCTCAACACAAAACGCCAAAATTTGCTCTTTCCTCAAATTCAATTTATTGGGTTTTCTTGTCGGGTTTTCTTGTCGGGTTTTCTTGTCGGGTTTTCTTGTCGGTTTTTTTTGTCGGGTTTTCTTGTCGGATTCTGTTCCCAACCGCATGGTCAGTACCACATAGTCCGGACGTGTTTCTTCCGCCACGGTAGGCTGCGGCCATCCCAAATACTTCCATCCGCTGACAATCTTGTCCACGCCGCTACCGGCTTTCTCGGCACGTCCGAGCATCATGAACATCTTTTGCAGGAGCGGGTTACGGCAAATGCTGCGCCCTCCCTCGAAATACTGTTGCCGGGAAACCAGCATCATACCTTGGTTCATAAAGACAAGGCTCTCATCGGTACGTTTCACGATGATATGCCCTTGTGCATTGACGTCTTGATGGATAATACAGTTGATTAATGCCTCTCTTACGGCATCATGTGCTGGTGTCTCTTCCTGACGCACGCCGTCTTTCATCATGAACGGACGGGGCAGCGATTGTATCAGGCGGTTATATACCCTCACATAGAACTGGTAGAGGTTCGCCTCCCACATACCGTCCGGGTAAATGCGGTGCGTCCATCGCACATCGGGATTGTCGGTCGCGATACGTTCCTGATAGTCCACAAAGTACATCGGGTCGCCCGAAGGGTTGGTAATGCTCTCGTATTTGCCGAACATCAGGATACCCGCCAACGTGAATCCCTCTTTTCCCGTTTCGTATTCCGTCATGTATGCTCCTATCTTTTTCAGGAAATCCATGTCGCCGATACCTATCCACGGATGCGTGGGTTGCAGGCTGGCGAGGGTCTGACGGTATTGGTGCAACGACTCCTTGTCTATATCCCTCTCGAACTCATATCCCGCAAGGATACGCCCGTCCTGCGAATGGCGGTCATGCTCGGCGTCCGCAAACATTCGTCTTACCTCCGCATCGGTGCAAAGGTAATCCCCTTCGTGGTTTCTTCGGTAAGTGTTCCCGAACGGATTGCTGCCGATATAGACCGGGCGAAGCTCATAGTTCGCGCGTGGAATGTCGCATATCAGGATATACGACTCCTCGATTTGCTCGATTCTCACGTCTGTTTCTCTCGGTAGGCAGACGCTTGTTTTCCCTTTGTTATGGGCGCAGTCCCAAAAAATCTTTTTATAACGGACGATGGTTTCCTCCGTCAGTCCGTCAAGGGAGAAACGGTTGTCCTTTTCCACCACGCCGAGCACGATCGTACCGCCGTTGGTGTTGGCGAATGCCGAATAGCTTTCCCAAAAGCTGCCGGGAAATCCCCCACGCGCCGATTTAAACTCCACTTCCGAGTTTTCTCCCTGGCCTATCAATGCCTTGATTCGGCTCTTTATCTCTGCTGTATGTTCTGCCATGATGATATCCGGTTTAAGGGCGTAACAGTTCTCTGCGGCTCACATGGAGCAATTCGGCTATTCGGGAAATGGTGTATAAGTCCGGCTGGCATGTATTCGTACACCACTTGGATACGGTTGTTGGATTCACGCCTAATTGTTCGGCCAGCCAGACATTGGTTCTTCCGGTTTCGGCCAATACCGCCTTTATGCGGTTTATCTCTTTTGTCATTTGCATATAAATTGTCTTTGAGTGCAAAGATAATGTTTTTGGTCGATACAGCTGTTTCTAACAGGCATGATTTCTATTGCCTGCTGTCATTTCGTTTTGTGAGTATCCCGGTTACCTTCCGAATCCTCTATGGCGTGAAGTATCGGACATGTTTCCTATCCGGTAGTCCGTCTCCTCTTTGATCTGCTGACGCCAGTATCCGCCGACCCCTGCCTGTTCTGCATAATGGTCGTAGCCGGAAACAACGCTGATTGCCTTCTCTATGATGGAGCCGGCCCCTTTTATGTTGTAGCGTCCCGCCAGTTCAAGCAAGTCGCCGCGCCCGATGTCGGAGTTCTTGTTGCAGACGGTCATGCAATGGCGGTTCACATACCCCGGCGCGGACGGATCGACGGAAAACGTGAAGTCGTATGCCGGGGCGATATGCCATACCCCGTCGTCGTTCATCAGGAAACTGAAATTCTTGTTATGGTCGTCCACATTTCCGCCCAGCACGTTCAGGGTAGTCAAGAGGAACAGCTGCTTGAGTTCCGACGGCGGGATACCTATGCGGCAGGCGGTGTCGAACAGGCATTCGTAACTGGCCGCTGACGGGTTCATGGCCGCCAAGGTCTGGATATGTATCTTTTTCCCATCCCGGCGGTCGAACCGTTCGGTCAGGAAATGAGCGTTTTTTTCTCCCTCCGCAAGGCGTGACGGCATCATGTTCAGCCCCGCATCTTTCGCCATGAGATAATAGCTGTATTCGATGCGGGTAGTGGGTATGTCCGAATGTTCGTCGAATTTGATAATCATGGGGATATATCCGGGCATAGGGGCTGCCACTTGTCCCGAATAACATTCGTTTGTTTCCGGATTGAAGTTGACGATGGCTTTGGGCCGTCGGCCGCCGGCAGACGTCCCCACCTTGAACAGGCTCTCTATGATCAGGTCCGGTTGCATTTCAGCCCTGAAATTCCTTGCCTCGCTCAAAGCCGATTGGGCCAGCCTGTAGAGGTCGCCGATCTCGACCCTGAAGGGGCGTTCCATATCTTCGGCTGCCGGTGGCAAAAATTCCAGTGCTCCCATACCTCTTCTGCCGATGTAGGCCAGACGGTCGAGAGCCGACAGGTTCCTCGTACTGATGTTACGGCTCTTGGCCCATTCGTTGAACACCCTGTTTCCCCAATGATCCGGCAATGAATCCGCGATGAAGGAAGGCAGGTCGCCGAAGAGTTTCTCGTCATCGGCATACACGGGCAACCCGTTCTTCACGGGCGTGCTGTGGATGGAGGCCCGCAAGGGTGCGATGTCATATCCGCTATGGAGGAAATCACGGTCGAAATAGAAACATACCTTTTCCGTGTACCTTTCCTTGTATGCGACCAAAGAGCCGACTTTCCGGTTCCACAGGAAAACATCAAGATTCCGTATCATCGCTGTTCCTCCTTACTCTTTTAGGTATGAACCTGTTGATCTGTTTCAATGCCATCGGGGGCATGGGCAGTTCGGGCAACAACTCGAGCAAACGCTGTTCCATCCCGACGACGCGCAGAAGCGAAATGAAATTGTTGAGTGTGATATTCCGGTTCACCCCTTGTTCGATATGACTGATGGTAGTCAGACCGACACCGGACTTGTCGGCCAGCTCCTTTTGACTCATCCGTGCGGCAAGGCGGTACTCCTTCAGCCGTTGGCAGAGGAGTGAGATGATGTCTTGATTCGTTATGTAAGTATCTTTGTTCATCTGTCCACATATTGCTATTACTTCGCAAATATACAAATAAATATCCATATATAGATATTTTTTTGTGAAACTTTGACGGAAATGGCGGATAATCTATTATGCGAATCCTCTCACTCCGGACTTTACCTCGCCCCGCTTATCTGAAACCTTAGATAGCCCCGCGCCTGTTCAGTACCTCCTTTATCATCTCTTTCACATCTTGACCCACCTGTACGAAATTCTTGTACAGGATACGTTCGCGCTCCTCCCTCGACTTGAACGTGTAGAACTTCGGCAGCGGCACATACGCCGCTTCCTCCTTCTTGATTTCCGTCATGTCGAAATCCGTCTTGCAGAAGAATTTCGTGGTCTTGAACTCCTCCGCCTTCTGGATGTCCATAGAGCCGCCCATGCCGGTTTTCGTCTTGATGAAGTCCCGCGCCGTCTGTCCGCAGAGCCAGCCCGTCGCCATATCCGAGATTTTCGAGGCGGGCACAAGGCTGTCCATGTTCTCGTTCAGGTTGATGGAGGTCTTGTCCCGGTCGATGGTTACGCCTTTCTTTACCTGCACCACCTTGCCGAAAATATCGTTCGACAGCCATTCCAGCGTCTCTTTCGAACGCGCCGAGCCACTGATTACGTTGCCCACCGTCGTGATGATTTTCTCCATACCCACCTTCCCGTAGTCGGCCTCCAACTGCGGAAGCTCCTGAAAACCGAGCGTTACCGACACCTTGTTGCTTCGCGCCGTACCGATCAGCCGGTCTATCTTGTGGAAGTACAAGGTCGGCAGCTCGTCCACGATAATGCTCACGGGGACGTTCTTGCCCTGCCCGGTGTTCACGCGGGTCACGAGACGGTTCAGGATAAGGGCGTTCAGCGCACCGATGATACTCTCCATCTCCGGGTCGTTCGCTATCAGCAGGTAGCTCGGATTTTTCGGGTCGCTCACCTTCAGGTCGAAATCGTCCCCGTCCCGGTGGAATATCCAATAGCTCTCCTTCGTCGCCAGACGCGAGGTATAGACGCGCAGCGTACCGATCATACCCTCCAACTGTTCCATCGCCTTGTTTTTGAAAGCCGTCTGGAACGGGCCGAGCAACGGAGCCACCTCGTTGTCCGTTTCCAGCACCTCGAAAATGGTCTGGTAGCTCTCGTTCAGGAACGACAGGATATGCGGCATATCCGAATATTTCCCCAACCAGTAGGCCGGTTCTACGATGTTGCCGCCCTCGCGGTCGCGCACCACGCCCGTCGGTTTCCAGAACTTCGTCTGCGGGTCCTGCCTCTTCTCCGCATACAGCGGTTTGCCCTCCTTGTCGTAAGGCTCTTTCTCGTAGTTCACGAAGAAGTAGATACAGGCGGCGAGGAAGTTCACCGCCGATGTCTGGAAGAACTGGTCGCTGCCGCCGCCACCCTCTTTCTTGCCCTTTTGCAGGCTCTCCAGCAGTGTCTCCGCAGTCTCGCTCGCCGCCGCGAGGTTGTTGATGTACTTCGCCTGAATCGGGTTCACCCGCCGGCTGTACTCCACGTCCACGAAGTTAATCATGTTGAACTTGCACCCCTTGGGCACTTTGCCCAGTTTCTCGTTCTTCTTGTAGTGGTAATACAGTTTCGTGGCGAGTGTCGGGAATTTGTAATCATAAACCACCATCGCGAACCCCTTTGCCGAGTGTTGCCGGATGAAAGGCTCGATAATCGACATGGTCTTCCCGCTGCCCGGAGTTCCGACCACCCATGTGCCCCTGAAACAGTTGCTTATCGAAATCCACCCCTTGCGGAATTTACCCTTGTAATAATACCGCATGGGGATATTCACGCTGTATTCGTTCTCGATTTTCTCCTCGCATTGTTCAAAACTTTCATTCTCGAAGTTGAACCGGTCTTTCATCAGTCCCTCCTTGATGAACTTCGAGATATTATCCAGTGCGATATGTACCAGCACCACACCCACGGCGGAGGCTGTCATATAGAGAATGATATTCAGCGGCAGCGTGTAGAGCCGTGTCTCCATCGGACGGTTGAACAACCACACGGACAGCACGAGCAGCAGCAGTCCGCACGTCAGCGGGTACACCACCTGCCTGCGTGCGTCGAACTCCAGATGCTTTTTATTCCGCGTACCTACACAGGTAATGCAGATGAGCAGCACCGTCGCGATTTTGCTGTACACGAGGTTGCCGTCGTTGTATATCATCCACCGCTTGATGCGCCCGTGAATATCAACCAGTATCCCGCCCCAATGGTCGAGTACCGCCGGATCTATGGCATACTCGAAGAACTCCAACAGCACGGAGACATACACCACCGCACGGAATATCTTGTAGAACCCTTGTAACTCCTTGCTTTCTTCCATGACCGTGATTATTTTTTTTTAATGCCCCAGAGGACATGGATGTGTGGCCGGTGCATACGGTCATCATCGGTTAGCTGGCAGACATGGGAAACCGCATACAGAGGTTCGATTCCCCAAGTGTTATATATGACGGAAGCCCGTACTTCCGCCATAAACCTCTCAAGGAACACCCGTACAGCGTCGTCAGGACCGCCGGTCATGAAATCGATGAAGCCTTCGATCAATTCATCATCGACGTAGTAGAGCTGACCTTCGAAAAAATCGTGGTAACGGCTGACGCGGCCGTTCCATTCCGTCCGGATTTCCTCCCTGCGCTTCTTTACGGAGGGAAACCTCACGCAACAGTCCATTCCATCGTCGAGGAATATGAAATTTCCGGTGACGTCCTCTTGCTTCGGGCATTTACATCTCAACAGATACCCGAAAAATCCTTTCTCCGGATGTGCTATATCCATATACAGCGGCACCCTGAAATCTTTGATTCCGTTCATAGTCGTCATAAGTTCAGTTGTTAATGGTTATAATCGGGCGTACCTTGTGCGCCTGTATCTTCGGTGTTTCCTGCATCGCGCCGCTCCCCGTCGAGTAGAGCCACGCCTTTGCGGTCTGCTGCCCTTCGACCTCGGTCGATGTCCAGTACCAGCAATCGTTTTCATCCGGCGGCAGCGGATGCCCGCCGCACCGCTCAATCACGGGATTGACCACCTCCCGCATGGCATACAGCAGGCGCATCTGCGCCACCGAGGGAATATATGCGCTCTGCCCGTACCGCCACAAGTCGAAAACCGCTTCTGCCATCGGCGAGGCCGTTTCTTTGGTGTCGTACAGCGCGAAAGTGTTCGCGTTCCCGTCGTGTGCCGTGATGTCGGCCGATGTGCCCTGCGCGATACCGAGGCTGTCGGCGAAAGCCGCCGGAGCGATGTCCCACAGGTAAACCGCATAGCCGTTACCTTCCGTACCGTCACGTCGTTCGGTATCAAAGACGACCGCTATCGCCTTTTTACCCGATTGTTCGTACTCTGCATAGGGCAAGGCTTTACCGTCCTCGCATAGGACATGGCCGGGGCGAACCGCCGTATCGGGCGCGTCGATATGCGCGTCGCAGGCGGCACACAGCACCGTTGTTGCCGCCACTACTATCCATTGTATCTTCCGTATCTTCATGTTCTATTTGTTTTTTATTTCCTCATTTTAAGTTTCCATTATTTAACAGGCAGTTTCACGCCCAACACGATACCTGTCCGCAGCAGGTCCGCCCCCTTTATCATCAGGTCGCTCTTTACCTGCCAGTAGAGTGTCCACCCCGACCGCAGTACGTAGTTGTGCTCATAGCCGAAGTGCAGGCCGCCGAGGAATTTCTCCGTATCGCTTCCGGCCGAAGCGCCGATACGCAGGCTGCCGTAGTGGTTGCGCCCACGCGCCACACAAGGCTTGTAGGCCACGCCGAAGCCATAGCTGCGGTAGTTCCTCCAAAAGGATTCCGGGCAGACATGGCCGCACGAGCCGCACTCCGTCCATTGCAGGTAGCCGTTCGCGAAGAATTCCCACGCGTGGCGGTAGTCCATCTCGTGCTCATAGGAGAGTGTCATATCCATGCCGTTCTTGTAGAGCAGTCCCACGCCAAGCGAGAGGCGGTCACTGTTACGCTGTGCGTGTACATGGGAGGTAACGCATGTGCAGGCAAGCACAAGCAGCAGGGTGATTCTTATCGTCTTTCCCATAATCATTCCTCCTCCAATAAATCCGCGTTGAACGAATCTGCCGCCAGCACATCCTCGTAGTCGATGTTCAGGCTGATATTCCGGCCGCTGATCTGCCTCTCCGTCATTTCGATGGTCAGCAGCTTGCCGTTGGGAAAGGTCAGCTTCTTCACGACAATCACATTCCGGTAGCCGTGCCTGAATGTCTTGCCCGTTTCCAGCACCAGCGCGGGCGTCAGCTCGATGGTCTGTGCGTTGGTTGCCTTGGAGAGTTTCTTGTCGGCCAGCTTCACCCGTATCTCGTCGATGTCGAAACGGATGTTCGTCCTGTTCTCTATGGAGAAGTCGATGAAGAAGTAGTCGCCCGCCGAGTAGATATTGTTCAGACGCATCACCATACGGTGCGCTTTGGTGCCCACGTTGCGGATCTTCGCGGGCGAGTTCCAGATACGCCGTGCGAAGCGTGTCATGTCGGCGGTGGACATCGACACGGCCGGATTGTTGTACGCCTCCCGCTCCTGCAGCAGGATTTCCTTGTCCGTCACCGCCTCTTTCATCCTTGTGGTATAAACCAGCGCGTACTGCGTGCGGTAGCGTTCCGTCACAATGGTGACGACGGCGAGCACTTCGCCGTCCTCGTGTCCCGCCTCCTTGGGCTTCAGCCGGATGATGTTGTCGATGGGCTGGTCTCCGGCCACCTTGTCGGTGGAAATATCCACGAAACGCACCGGTTCCGATGCCGTGATGACGGTCGTTATCTGTTCGTTCACCGTCAGTTGTTCCATCTCCTCGTAGGTTGTCTGCGCCTGTGCATTCCACGCACCCGGCAATCCTGCCGCCAGAAGAAATGTCATTACGATTCCTTTCTTGTTCATATTCATATCGTGATACTATTGATTTTATATTTCTTTTCCCTCATTTCGCCTCATTCCCGCATTCCCGCATTCCGGTTCCTCCCGTATGCGCCGCTCTGCAATCTCGCAGTATGCCGGCTCGATCTCGAAGCCGATGTAATGCCGTCCCGTGCGTATGACGGCCACGGCGGTTGTGCCTGACCCGATACAGTTGTCCAGTACGGTATCGCCCTCATTGGTATAGGTACGTATCAGATATTCTATCAGTGCCACCGGCTTCTGTGTCGGATGGTAGAACATTCCCGTCCGGAACTCTTTGGGCATATAGATGACCAATGTAGGATATTTCCAGTCGGAGATACGCGAGGGTGTCGGTTTCATTGCGCCGTAACAGCGATTCGTCATTCGTTTGAACATTCCACGGGGATGGTTCTTTTGACCGGGTTTGTAACTCATCTGCGGATGATATACCGGCTGTTTCTTATAGAATACCAGGATGTCCTCGTGCTGCCGCAAGGGCATGCGGTTGGCATTCAGATGTCCCGTCACCCGGTCCTTATGCCACACGAGGTTGTACCGCCACATTTTGGGCTGGGATAGCATGAGCCGTGCGGAAAAGAGTCCCTGCCCGAACAGGATAATGGGGCTGTCCGGTTTGGTAATCCGCTGGTATTGTTCCCACAGAGGCTCCAGCGGAATGGTGTTGTCCCATTTCGCGTGTTTGTTCTGACGGTTCAACACCCCGTAGGGCAGGTCGGCTATCACCGCATCGACGCTGCCGTCCGCCATCAGGCGCATACCCTCAAGGCAATCCATGTTGTAAATACGATCCGTCTCCATCATGGCTTGTCATTTCTTTTCCCGTCCGTTCACCAGATACACGAACGTCCCGTATTTCAGGTTCACCTTGTTTTTCTTGATGGCCTTGCTGATGGCGTTGCTCGTTTTCTGGTAGGCATTGTTCACCGCCTGCATTCCCCATTGGGCAAGGCTGTTCCCTGTAGTGGCGGTACTCATGCTCATATTGCCTGACATCGCGCCGCTGGCCACATCCTTGCCCGTTTCCCGGAACTGGCTGTTGGGAACATACAACCCCTCCATGCCGTCCGTGTCGTAGAGCGTGAGGCTGACCTTCACCAGCTCGTCGTCAACGAGGATGCTGCTGATGTCGCCCTTCACTCGCCCGGATGAAAAGCCGCTCACCGTGGCGTACAGGTACGAACCCCGCTTTACCACACACTCGTTAACCTCAATGTCGTCGAGCAGGCGCAGCCGCACGCGCGAGCCGTCCACCGCCTTGATGTCCTCGTCGATAATCGCCTGAATGAGCTTCGGCTCACGGGCGTCCTTCGCCAGTGTGTTGAAGTAGTCTGAAGTTGTCTTTACCTTGCGTACCACCTCGCCGGGCGGCTCGTCCGCGGACGGTGCTTTGACCGAACGGCTCTCTTCGGAAATCCTGCCCTCGGCCACTCCGCTTTGCACCGGAACAGTCGTGGCAGTGTCCGCCTCCGTCGCAGGCATGGCGGCGTTCTGTCCTCTCAACCTCGCTTCGGCGAGGGCTTTTTCCAGTTCCGCGAGGGCTTCCTGCTCTCGCTTCTTGGCATCGGCAATTTCCGCTGCCGCAGTTTTCTCCTGTTGTTGTTCGTCGAGCAGGGCGATGTCGTCCTGCGTGTATTGCGATTCATACTGTTCTTTGTTATTGTCGGTTTCTTCCCGTTCTATGTTATCCACCGCGGAGTAATCCTGTATCTTACCCCATGCCTTCGCCATGTTCTCGTACTTGCTGCCTATGCCGTCGTCCTTGATCTGCGCTTCCGGCAGTTCGGGATTCAGAAACTCCGTCGTCTGCAACGTCTTGTCCTGTATCTCCAGCGTTTCCGCATGGAACAGATCGAAGATGAAATAGGACGCGCCGAGCAGGGGGAAATAAAGGATGGCGGGAAGCATATACTTCGGCTGGCGGAAATTGATTTTCTCTGATATCTTCATTGCATTCCTGTTTTACTGCGGTTCATTACCTTTGTTTCTATCCTCCCTCATTTCGCCCTCCTGCAACAGCTTGTGCCGCTGCCGCAGTACCGAATCCTGCATCTCCGTCGCCGTGCGGTGTGACGGGCTGTGCCGGTACACCGCCACCAGACGGTAGGCGTTCCAAGCGAACACCCCGATAACGAAGGTGAAGACGAGTACCAGAAACAGCGTCCGGTGCGCGTTGGCGAAGCCCTGCACTTTAGCCGCCGCTTTGTCGATGCGTGTCGTTTTGGCGAACCGGCGTCCGGCCGCCACATCACGCTCGTAGCGTTCCTTGTATTGCGGATCGTTCTTGTCCGGAATCTTCTCGCCGAACAGCATCCGCCTGAATCCTTTGATGTTCATATCTTTCAATGATTTTAGTAGTTACTCTTGTTTTTTTGCTCGATGTCCTTGTTCAGCAGCGTGCGCCAGTTCACGATAAGCAGTCCGTGCGGGTTGTTGTCCGTCCGCGGCACACGTTTGAGCTGTCCCGCCGTAACCAGTTCGCGGGTGAGGATATTGCTCCTGCGTTCGATACGCTGCCGCCCGTAATAGGTAAACTCCATGCTCTTTTTGTCAAAGGCGATACTGTCGCAAAATATCGAGAACACCGCGCTTGTACCCAGGATATTGGAGTAGAAGCCCTTTTCCTTGAGTGTATTGTACTGCGCCAGTCCCGTCTCATCGACCAGGTACATCGCTTTCTCCATCGTGTAGCGGATGTATTTGTCGTCCGGAGCGAGGGTGAAGAAGTAGTGGTGGAACATCTCCACATGGCTTTTCGCTTCCACGTCCAGCGTTTCGTCCATTGTCGTGCGGTTCACGAGGATAGGCACGTTGCCGTCCAGCACATACACTTTCTTTTGCGCGTCCGTTACCATTGTCCGTGCCGTCCAGATGCTCGACACGCTGATGATGACGCACCCCGCGAGGAAAGCGGTGCAGATAATCCCCACCAGCCGGATTTTATTCTCTAAATGTTTGATGACCATCTGCCTTTACTGTTTTTCTTGTTCGACAATCGGATGTATTCATCATGCAGTATCGGCATGATTGCTTCGAGCAAGTCCATTCGGAGTCTCTCGAACTCCTTGATAGGGATTTCCGTATAAAGTCCCAGTATGATTACCTGCACGAACACCCACCAGATGTCACGTCTGCGTTTCGGACTGTTTTTCTGCAACTTGGCTACTTGCAGACGATAGGTCAGGTAAGTCGTCAGCGGGACGACATACCGGTCGTCCCGGTCAAAGGCTTCGTCCAGTTCCTCGTATTTCGGATCGGGCCGTTGTTTCGATACACAACGGATTTCTTCACATACGCGCTCATTCACATAGCGCACGAACCGTTTGTCCCTGTACCATTTCTCAATTTTCTTTTGTACGTTCATCTTTTTGAATTATTTAGTATGTTATTGTTATCTCATCATCGACCCGATACCGCCCGTCGCCGTCATCTTGGCCTGCTGTGCCACACCCTCGCCGAAATTTCTCGTGCTGAAAGCCGTGTCGCCCTCCGGTATCATCCATGCCGCAAGGTCTGGAACGAGGTTCAGACATTTCAAAGCCACAATACTTGCCGCCATCAGATAACCGGCGGAGAAGAACGAGTTTTGCAGGTAAGCGGCCATCGTCTGCTCCGAAGCGGTTATCGCCGTCAGGTTCTCCACCTGTATGCACAGCACGATGTCGAACAGCAGCAGTACATAGAATCCTACAAAGTAAAGCATCGCACCATAGAAATGTACAGTCAGATACCTTATAAGCCACTTCGCCCATGCGCCTTCCCACTTGGGCAACAGTGAGAATGCCCACTGTATCGGCCCGAATATCGTCAGCATACCGAGTAAGATTTGCTGACAGTAGATGGTAGCCCACCAACCGATTCTGAATACCACAAGGGCTATCAGCATGATGATTTTGTCTATTCCCACAATCACCCCCGAAGTCAGCGAGGTAAACCACAGTTCCGCCGCGTCCTTCTCCATATTCGTTACTTCATCTACGCCGGTCTGCTCCATCGTAGCCTCTATCAGGTTCGGGTCGGACGTGCCCGTGTGGGCGACATCCGCCTGCGCTTGCAGGCTGTTGTACATCGTGTCTCGTACATGGATGAGCTGTTGCACCTCCTCGAATTTGTCCGCTATCTGCGAGGCTTCGGCCTCGTACAGGTCATGCGTGTACGAACCGATACAATTCGGGATATAGGAGAGGAAGTCGAGGACACACCAGTTACTTCCACTGCCCGCCATGCCCGTATCGGCCGGCGGATACCACCAGCAAAGGATAAGCGAGACAGCAAGTGGGCGGAACAGTTTCATCACGTCCAGCGGCTCGTGCTTCACCATCATCTTGTACGCCATGCCCGCCGCCATGACGATGGCGAACAATGCCGCCAGTGCCATACACATTTGTAAGATCCACCAGAACGGCCCCTGCGAACCTGTAAAAGTCGCGTCGGTCAGGAACTCGTTAGTTTGAAAAATCACATCGTCGATCTCCTCTTCGAGGATATTGATGCCGAAGTCCGAGAGTATATTTCCATCTGCCATACACGATTGCTTTTAGTTTCCCCGATTCACTGTTTCATCTCCCTCTCCGTTGTCTTCGCTGCCGCCGGATTGAGATCCACGCACCGTCAGGCGTGATTCGTTCCACCGGTTCACCGCTTCGCGAACAATGCTTCCTTTGTTCAAGGTACGGTTGTCGGCGGCGTTCAGCAGCGCACTCGTTGCCGAGGCGTTCTGTCTCCGGGCGAGATAGCTGACCAGAATCTCATTCTGCCTTGTTACATCCTCGTAGATGCGCAGATACTCCTTCTTTCGCTGGGCGTTCGGCATATAAGCGTCCTTCGTCGCGTCGATGGCGCACTGGTACACATGATAGTATTCCGTCCAACGCTCCTTGTCATCAGGCGTACCCCCGACAATAAGTATGCGGTCGATGTTCCGTTTCAGGCGTTCCATCTGTCCGTTCACCTTATCGCCCTCGGCGAACCATGCGAGGTCCACCTGTCGGTCGGTCACGTTCAGTGCCTCGATCTTCGCACGATTTACCAGTGCCGAGTCAATGGCTTCCGCCTCGTCCACTTGGTTATAGAGGTTGACGCCCGCCAGTGTGCGGAATGACAGTTTGTTTTTCGCTGCCGCCGACTTCCTGTAATTGTTGTGCAACAGCGTGTAATAGAGTTCGGGCGAGAGTACCCCTGTACCGGTCTCCATCACCGTAATCTGGTTCTGCTTCGGCGAATCGTGATTGTAGGTCACGGATTGCGCCTGTACCGCCTCCGTCGCAACCGCCACGACGGCCATGAGTAAGAATATTCTGTTCATATTTACTTTCGCTTATTCGTTATTCACAGTCATTTCTATTAATAGTCATACTTTTTTTGAGCTTCCTTCAATGTCTTAAATATTGGTATTCATTCCTGACCCTTTCCTCTCCATGCGAGAAATGCGTCTCGTCTTTTTCAATACAAATACATTTTCTATTCGCATAGATACAGGCAATCGCGGTGCTCATGCTTCCTGATGCAAAATCAAGGACTGTATCCCCTTCCTTGGTGTATGTTTTTATCAGATACTGCAATAATGCGACAGGCTTTTGATTGACATGAATTGTTCTGCCTTCCGATTCCGCTGTTTTGAAGTATATCACGCTTCGCGGATATCTTGTCCCTTTATTTTCATTTCTGAATGTAGGATTCGGTACATTATTTACTCCAGTCCAGTTGCTCCCTCTCTTCGTGCGGTTTCCATAAGGCTCGCCTTCCTCCATGATCGGATAATAAGGAATTTTACCCCTGCCAAAAACACTGATTAGCTCGTGCGCTTTTAGAGGCTGTTTTTTAGCAAGAAGAAAATTGCTCGCTTTTGATTTTTCCCAAACCCAGTCATATTTAAATTCGTCTAAATTACCACAGCGCAGAAGGCTGCTAAACGGTTCGCTGCCAAATAAAACCGTGGGAGCATTCTCCTTCCTCACTCTTCTGATTTCTTTCCACATTTCCGGGAACGGTATTATTTTATCCCATTGTGAAACTGTAATTCCAAAAGGGGGATCACACAAAACCAAATCAATACTTGATTCCGGAAGAAGAGGCATCACTTCAAGGCAATCAGCTTTATACAACGTAATGTCTTCCGCAAAAACAATCCTTTTCATTGCATTAATCTATTTTTCACCTCTTGGTCACAGTCCAACAGGCTTGTTCGTACTAAAAATTTCTTTCTCTGTTTTTCTTTCTCCAGACATTCAAGACAAAACGCTTCTCCTGTCCTAAAAAATCCTTTTATCGTCGTTAATAATCCAATCGTCCCGCACCGCGCCACCGTCCGAAAGCACCGTCTATAATCTCGCGCTTGGTGCGCTCACGGTAAATCTTCGATTTCCAGTAGCCGATTCGAACCTGTATATACCGCCATGTTTCGATATACGCCCGGTTCAGGTGTCGCTCGATGTCGTCCAGCGAGCCGTTGATGGACTCCAGTACCGTCAGCAGGTCGCCGGTCGAGCAGGCCGCCGCTCCTGTGGCATACAGCACAAGGTCGCTCATCGACTTGTATAGGTGTTCCCCGGCGTCGGCAATGTTGCGTATCGCTTTTTCGTTGATGGTCAGTATCAGCGCGTCCGACGGCTCGATATGTCCCTGTTTCAGGACTTTCCCGTGAAAATCCTCCAACAGCACCTTGTAGTCGCCGATACGGTCGCTCACCGAGTTATAGGTATTCTTCACGTTCAGGGCTGTGCGTAACGACTGGTACATCACGTCGATGACATCGAACGCGCGGGTGTACCTGTCCAGATCCACGTTCAGTTCCTTGTATTCTCCGACCTCCTCACGGCTGTACTCGTGCAACAGTTTGTTGCTGTATTCCAAGGTGCTGCGGGCAAGCAGCAGGCTGCGCTGTTTCTTGTGGTCGTTGATGTAGGCTTCCACCGACACGACGTCGAATGTCCACTGCGCCCGTGCGATGCCGGGCAGCAGTGCCAGCAGCACGGCGGCAATCAGCAAGGCTCGTTTCATGGCCGCACCTCCTTTCCGCCGTTTCTCCCGTTGCCGTTCCGCGAGACCCGCGCATTCTCTATCCACCGGTCATGGCATTCTTCCACAAGCGTCAGCCTGCGTCCCTCCTCCGCGTCCGGTTCGGGCAGTACGTCCTTCAGCACGTCGATAATGCTCCGTTTGTAGTGCATCATTTTCTCCAATGACACGAGGTCGGCGTATATTCTCGTGATACGCGAATCCACCTCCCTCGCGATTTCGAGGCGGTCGCTCGACCACAACAGGTGGTACACGTCGCCACCCGGAGCTTCCTCCGTCGGTACGCTGCGGGCATACTCCGTCGTGATCTTGCAGGAGGGGTGTTCCCGTGCGATTTCCGCGATACGGTCATTCACCATTTTCGTCTTCTCTGCATCCGGAAGGTCCGGGTCGAGTGTCAGTACATCGGCTACATGCGTGTCGGTGTACTCCGTGGTCAGTTCCCTGCTGATCTGGATGATGGCGCGGTGTATCTTGATACCGAGGAAATACTTCGGTTTCCGTGCGATGGAGATTGTCGCACGGAATGTGATGACGCCGTTGATGTTCGGCATGGTCGCCTTACGGACGAACGTGTAGCCGTTCCATGCGCCACCGTCCTGCCACGTCAGGCTGTAGGCCGTCTTGCAATCCTGCATGATGGCGGGCAGACGGTAATAGTCGTCCGTCGGCACATCGTTGTCGGCAGCCGCCTCCTGTTTCGCGTCCGCGTACTCCTGCTGTTTCTTCTGCCACCCGGCCAGTTCGCCTTTCAGTTCGTCGATCCGTGTCCGGTTCTCGTTGTACTGTTGGCGGTAAACCGCCGCATCTTCCACGCTCGCCCCCGCGATTTTCTTCAGCAGGTCGGCGTTCTCCCTTTCCAACGCACTGATTTGTGATTGGAGAACGGCGACCTGACTGTCCGCCTCCCGTATCAGCGCGTCCAGTTCCGAGAAGTCCAGCTCGTTCTCCGTCACCGAGGTCTGCATGACGCACTCCTTCGAGTGGGCGTTCAGCGAACCGCCACATTTGCGGCACTTGTACTGCGTCGAGCCTTGCCCCAGGGTTGCCCCGTCCGAGCAGGTTACGCTTATGGTCACGCTTTCGCACCCTTGCAGTTTCGCCGCGTTTGTCGCCTGATAGTAGTTCCGCGCGTCGGAAGCGATATAATAGACATAGCCCTCCTCGTTGTCGTTGAACTCCGAGAGGCGGGCATTCAGTTGTGCCCGAAACGTGTTCAGGTCCATCGAGTAGGAATCGAAGATGTCCTCATAGACGACCTCCGTCCGGTTCCAGCTTTGTGTAACGTGTATCTCGTAGGCGTATGCCTTCTTCGTCTGCTTGCCGCCCCGGCTGATGATGTAACCCTGCATCCGGTAGCTGATGTTGTAGGTGAAGCCGTCGTTGCTGTTGTTGAGCTGCTGCACCCGGCTTCTCGACCACCCGGCATGGGACTCCGAGTTGGCGAGCACCTGCTCACGCTGCGAAGCGTTGGGGTAGAAGCCCGGATCGCTGGTGCCGAAGCGTGTCCACGCGCTTCCGTTCAGGACGCTGTTGTCGTCCGTCGGAGGGTAGTAGTCGCACAGCGAGACGCTTCCCTGCTCGCGCCGCGCGATATACCACCGCTGCGTGTAATAGTTTCCCATCGCTTCGTCCAGATAATCCGTCATCCACGACGTGAGGTCGTAGTTGCCGAAATCGAACAGCCCGGCCACGTTCTCCTCGCCGCCCACCATGCCGATCAGCAGGTCGCCCATACCGTGTTCCGCCTGCTCGAAGAGTGCTCCGTAATGGTCGTATAGGTTACCTATCTCCTCGACCTTCCCGCCCAATAGGTTATGGAACGAGCTGGTTTGCAGCAGGGCATCACCGAGGTTCTCGATACCCGATGTCGCCAGTCCCACGCCCATATTATAGAAGTTGTCGAGGTCGCCTTTCAGGTGTTCTTTGGTAAAGTTGCCCGGCACTCGGGCGAGGTTGTCCATCATCCGTTGCCAGTCGATGCCGCCCAGTTCCGAGAGGTTCAACAGGGAAGCGACATCCCTGTTAATTTCCAGAAAGGCTATGTCCGAGAAGGTCAGTGAGCTGTTCGTTACGATGCTCTCGAATTGCATACACAAACTCTTCGTGTCGTCACAGACCTTCATCAGGTAGCTGCCCCAGTAAACGGCTGTCTGTGGCGAGCGGAGCATCAGCTTCGCCACCACCCATATTTTCGGCATGATCTTTTCTGCCACCATGCGGTAGATACGGCGGTAATAGTAGTTCTCCGTGCTGCTGCACCAGATACCGAGGTCGGACAGGGACTTGTGCTCCAGAAACTTGGAAGCGAATATCCCCGCCGTAGCCACCTCCGCCGCCGTATAATGCTTCAGGATGTCGTCTGCCTGCTCCCGGTAGTAGCTCTCGGCCACGACCTCCGTACCGAACGCGGCAGCCATCGCCGCCACGGTACGCGCGTCGTAGTTCACGCTGTAATACTGCGCGTGGACGTGTTGCGTGAGGATAAGCAGCAAGGCTGTTATGGCAAGAGACAGTCGTTTCATCTGCCTTTCGTTTAACGGTTGAAAAAATTTCTTTTCCGCTTGCCGCGGTTATTCTCTTCAGGCACTCCCTGCAGGGCCAGTATCAGTTTTTCCGCCTCTGCTATCGCTTCGTATGGAGACAGGCCTCTGTATCTGACATACAGGTCTCTGGCAACCTCATACCGACGCTGCCTCCACTTGACAGCTTCCGCCTCTTCGAAGCGCATGATGGCTGCAACTTTCTCATCCTCCCCGGGTTCAAGCCCCATGTATGCGTCCAGTTCCGGTTCGGACATGCCCAGTCGCAATCCATAGCTGCCCAGCATATCCTCTATGTGGGCAATGCTCTTGTCGCCTAAATGACGGAAATGAATCAAATCCCAGTTGGTGTACAGGCACAAGTCCCGGATAGTGGCAATCTGATGACTACCGCATACCTTGCGGATGCGGAGGGCGAAAGGCTCTTCACAAAACAGTTCTCCTACACATCGGTTCACGTCTATCTTTTCCATTATATGTGATTTTATTGTTTCGAATTCAGGTTCAGTACCCGTCCCGCCTCATTGACTTTCTGCGCGAACGGCAGCGACTTGCCGATACCGCTTGCGTTCCAGTCGCGGCAGTACGCCTCGATAGCCTCCCGGTGGCTGCATCGCAACTCCCGCTTGTAGAGTTTCAGGGCCTCCTTTTCGGCCCGCTCGGTGGTATAGGTCATATAACATTCCCTCGGTTCTTCCACGCCGTACACGCCGCTGGTCGTTCCTCGCCTGATAAAGACCTCCCGGAAGAAGCTGCGCCCCTCCTTGTTTTCGAGGCGGTTGATCGTGAATATCTTCTTGCAGTCCACGTCCGTCAGACCGAGAATCGCCTTGATGGTGTCGAAACGCTCCTTGAACTTGCTCTGGTCGAGCAGCATCACCACGTCCGAGTTGTTGATGATGGCCTCCTTGACAATCTCGCTCCCGATGATGTCCTGTATTTCCTGTGTCACCACGCCCACGCTGGCCCAGAACTTACGTGCGGTCTTGTACATAAACTTGATGTATTCCGCCATCAAGGGGCTGGCGATGGCCTTCCACGCTTCCTCGATGACCAGGACTTTACGGTTCTTCTTGATACGCATCTTTTGCAGGAACACATCCATGATAATGAGTGTCGTCAGCGGAAACAACAGCGGGTCATCCTTGATACTGTCAATTTCGAAGACGATGAACGTCTCGTCGAACAGCGAGCTGTCCATATTCTCGTTCAGCGTCTTTTCGTGGTTGCCGCCCCGGTAGAAGTCCTTCATCATGTAGCGATAGGTCGAAAGGTCGATGCCCGTGATACGGTTCTCCTCGCAGATGTCGGGAATGCGCTGCACGGAGTATTCATAGAAGGAATTGAACGACAGCTCTTCCACTTTCAGCTCCTTTCGCCTGCATTCTATCTCGTCGATGATACCCTCTATGCGTGCGCCCCGTTCCCGTTCGTTCTCGTTCCGGTTCTCGTTGCTGTTGCGGTCGTCGATAACGAGGCTTTTGCGCAAGTCCTCGCGCTGTTGGGGCGTAAAGCCGTCGAAGCCGTTGAAGTAAGCGTCGTAATACTCGGTGATGACCTGCTCGATCAGACGGTCTTCCGTCTTGGTAACCGTTCCCTGCGTCCCTTTCCAGATCAGCAGGACGAGGTTTTTCAGGAAACCGGTCTTTTCCACATTCATCTCTTCCCTGTGGATACGGAACGGGTTCATCGTAATCGGTTTTTCCTCGGTGTACGATATGTACTTGCCGCCGAAATACTCGCAAAGTCCCTCGTAGGAGTTACCCGTATCGACCATCACCACGTCCGTTCCCTGCTCGTGCAACTGCCGCACTACCGAGTTCATATGAAAACTTTTGCCGCTGCCCGAAGGCCCTAAACAGAAAAAATTCGAATTGTCAGAGAGTTTCAGTTTCCCCTCTTTTCCGGTGATGTCGATGGCCACGGGCACGCCTTGGCGGTCGGTATAATAGATTTTCAGCGGCGTGTCCTCGCTGTGCTGCACACGCTCCTTGTACATCAGGCACATGGCCGCGTCCGACAGCGTCAGGAAGCGGTCGTATTCCTCGTTCAACCCGTAGCAGTTGCCCGGGAACGAGTTCACGAACAGTTCCAGTTGGTTGTATGCCCGCTTGCTGATGTGGATACCCATGCGCCCGAAAGCGTTTTCCAAATGATTGGTACACTTCTGCAAATCCGTACCGGCAGGCACACCCACTATCATATTGAAGTGCATGTACACCAGTTGCTTGCCCTCGCGGGCTATCACGTCCTGTACCCGCTTGATGTCCTCGACGGCCATCTGGTTGCTCGGGTTCGGAACGCTGGCGTGCCGGTTCTTCTTCTTGTCGAGCAGCGAGAGTTCACGCTTCTGGCTGGGCAGGAAGATGATCTGGTTGTACACCACCGTCTCGGCGTTCGGGATACTGTCGATGACCGATACGAGGTCCACCGGCATTTCCGTGTTGTTCACCTCGATATTTGTATATGGGCGTATCAGCGAGGGCAGCGCGGCACAGTCCACGTCCACGAGGCTGTACACCTTGCAGCGTTTGTCGCCCATCGACACCGTTTCGTCATCCGCCTTGAAGTTCGTCATCGATACGACGCGGTCTTTGAAGTTCATCGCGAAATAGCGGTCCACATACTCGCTTGCCTCGGTCTTGTTCAAGAATCTCACCTGCACGCCACCGTCGCGCAACTGGTCGTGCACTTTGCGGATCTTCACGAGGAAATCGCGCCACTTCTTGCCATCATAAGAGAACAGGCGGCTTTTCTTCGCCTCCTGCGTGATGGTCAGGTAGCAAAGGCTGTCCGTGTACGGACGTCCCTTGAAATAGCGGAAATACGATGCCGAGAGGAATTCCTGATTGTCGTCCTCCTCATTGGCAAACCGCTTCCTTACGAAAATATCCTGCTTGTGGAGGGCGTACCCTTCTCCTAAGGTCAGTGCGAGGGAGGAGAACAGGTTCGTGACCTCGTAGTAGCTGTCGATGTCGGCAGAATACTTCTGTACAGGGTTCTCGATTTTCAGGATGGCGGAGTATTCCCCCGTCTTGGTGTACAGCACGCCCACGCCCTCCGTATCTTCCACCGAGAAGTAAATGTCCTGAAAGATGCGTTTGCGCTTGCCGCCCGTGCCGAACGCATAGACGGACAAGGCCATGCCCGCGCACAGGGCGATAAAGAATAATATGACGTATAGGCTCATTTCGATATTCGTTCGATTAAATAAGGGCAGGACCGCCCCGGCTGGAGGCGGACCGCCCGCGTTCAACAATCAATTAGCCACACACATTGCCGTGATGGTTTATCTTTGTCAGACCTTACGCGAGTACGCGTACACGTACACGCCCCGGTCGTTTTTCTTGCTGTGCAACCCTTTCCGCTGCTTGAGGATAATGAGCGCGATGCCCGTGGACAGGACGGCCGCCAACACGACCAGTCCGGCCACGAACCCCAGCAGGCAGTAGGCGACGATGAAGCCGACAATGGCTCCGCCCGCCGCACCTGCCGCCCAATAGATGTAGCGGCCTTGCAGCCCCATCATTTCAAGCGGGCGTTGCAGCCCCTTGAACAGCGGATAGTCCGGGTAGCGTTCGTCCCTGGCTTTCATCGCTTCATGGATTACGCGTCAATACCGAAGAACAGAGGCAACGCCTGTGCTGCCGCAATCAGGAAGATACATGCGCCCACCACCATCATAATCTTCTTCTTGACGTCCTGCTCCTCGTTGTTCATGGCGATATACACGCTGATCGCGCCCACAATAGCCACGACACCCGCGATGGCGTAGCAGAGCTTCACCATGATAGGCACATACTTTACAATTTCCTCCGCCACGGTCGAGAGGGCGTTCGTTCCCGCGGAGTAGTCGCCCGCCGTGCTCTGCGCCATAGCCGGCATACCGGTCAGTAGCATGAGGGCGAGCATTTTTACTTGGGTGGAAACACCCTTTGCAAATTCCTTTGCCTTACGGCACATTCGTTTGATTTTCTGAAACATACTTGTCGTTTTTAAGTGATACTTTTATTTTGAATTGTCTTACAGTCCTGCTACCGCCTATATGCGGTAGCCGAAGAAGGCAGGGAACACGATCGAGGCTCCGATGATGAAAAGGCACGCGCCGACAAGCGACACGATCGACTTGACCACGCCGTCCTCGCCCGTGTTCATCTTGATGTAGATCTGGAGCGCGGACACGATGACGAAAACCGAGGCGACAGCGTAGCAGATGTAAAGCACATACAGCATCATCGTCACCACGAAGTCGTGCATCGTGGCCAAAGCGTCCGCACCCCAACTGTAATTCACGCCGCCGCTTTTGGCCAGCGCCGCATAAGGAACAAGACACAGAGCACATAATATTTTTCTCGCTTTCGACATGCTACAAATGGTCTTTGAGGGGTTTCCATTCCAGTTCCGGACGGTCGTCCGTCTTGCCTCCGGCAATCATGGCCCTGTACAGTTCGTCCGTCGTGTACGCGTCCGAGAGGTAGGGTACGGTTTCCTCCATCTGCTCCTCCGCCTTGGCTTTCAGCCGGGACAGCTTCTCCGCCACGACCGCCTCGCCGTGGGCTGCCGTGCCCACCATTTCCTGTGTCGCGGGCGAAGCGGTGGGGGCGGCATCCGTTTCGTACTGTTCGTTCCCGACGTTGAATCCCGTGTCGCTCTCCGTCACGGCCACGCTATCTTCCTCTTCCGGTACACCGAGGTCGAAGATTTCTTCCTCCGTCTTACCCGTTCCCTTTTTCCCATAGAGATCCTGCACGATGACGACCGCATAATAGACGAGGTAGGCGACCGTCAGCACAATGGCAAAAATGAAATATGATTTCATATTATTATGTGTAATATTATATTTGCTATCAAAATATGATTTGCAAAATAAGACAGCAAAAATCAAAAGTGGAAATTATTGAGTGTAAATCAGCTTATTTTCAGGTAAGATTTCAGTAAACATACAAAATCATATTCTAAAATCATATTCCAACATGATTTTAGAGGAGGGAATGGAGAAATCAGGACATAAAAAAGCCCTCCGTGGTGGAGAGCTTTCAGGGGAGAACGGCAATCGGACGGATACGTCAGCGTTTCTTGCCGCGCAAGTAGTCGTTCAGGTCTTTGTAGCCGGCATAGCGGCCGGATTCGTCACTGACGTGCCGGTCATACATCCCGGTAATGGTTTCCACTGTCTTCTGTCCGGCAAGGTCGTTGTCGAGGTAACAGTGGATATGCGCGTACCTTTGCAGGTGCGCCAACGCCTTTTTCAAGTTGCTGACCGAATTCATCACGAGGTAGTCGCAGGGCGCGTCGATACAGATGGCATCGTCGCCCGCCTGTTTCAGGGTCAAGTAAGACAGGAAATCCATGAAGCCCTCGAATACGCAGACGTGGCTTTGGATCTCGCCCCGCAGATGTCCTATCAGGGATATGTCCTTGTTCTTGATACACCCCTTGTAGTAGGCGTTGCGCACCTCGTAACCGCCGGAGATATTGCCGAACGCCAGCGCAAAGTAGCGTCGCTGGCGTAACTCGTAATGTATCTCCTTGCAGAACATCCGCCCGATGTCCGCATCGATCATCCTTGAATGAAGGTACGAGAGCAGCGCGTGATGTCGTAACGGTACGACAATCAAATCCCTCATGTCTGCCTCTACCGGTCGGGGAGGTGCGGTCGGCATACGGATTTTCGGCAGCGACGCACCTCCGGCGTGCCGTTCGATATATGCCAGCGCCTCGCTCACGCTCCCCGTCCCGCAAAGATGTTTGCACAGTTCCACGAGGTCTCCGCCCGTCGCCTCGGCGAAGTCGTACCACTCGTTCAGGCGGTCGTTCACCTTGAAAGACGGGGTACACTCTGCACGCAGCGGCGAGAGATACCAGTATTGCTCCGATTTCACATACCGCGCACGGTGTCCGAGTCGTGCCAGAAAGTCCACGATACGTACCTGTTTTGCTTCTGCTATGGTCATGTCTGTTTCTTTTCACTTGTTTGCACAAAACCAGTTTAGTTTAGTTTACGTCCCTATATATAGCGATACTAAATTAAACTGAATTATATATGCCCGCGCCCGGCCTCATTCTTCATCGAAAAGCATGGCTTCCGCGGGAGTCATGTCATAATAGAAAAGTTTGTCCCGCTTGATGACCAGTTTAAGCGTATCGGTCAGGTACAGCAGCAATTTGACCATCACGTTGCGCCCGCGCTTGAACCCGATCGCCTCGTAAGCGGTCATCATGGCTTGCAGCATATTCTCGAACCCCCGGATGGGCTTGTCCCCGAACGCGGCGGAGAGAGCCTCGCGGTGCTGCTCGATGGTCAAATCCATGAAGCCCGTCCGCTGTTTCAACTTCTGTCTGGGGGTGTCGCAGAACGAATGATCCCCGGCAATGACCGGAAGCCCGCCTTCATCGACGGTAAAGGCGAACGGCTTGAACTCCTTTTCACGGATGTGCAGCGCGTGAACCTCGCTGATGCCGGGACATTCATTGTTCTTGCTGATAACCAGCACGGTCTCGGCCTTGTTGCTCATTTCCGTGCCGATATGCCCGCGCACGTTGTTGTCACCCTTGTTCAGATGAAGCACGCAGTGGATATGCAGGTTGTATTTCGACGACCACTCCATCATCTTGTTGATGACCTCCACCGATTCACTGGTACTGTTGATGTCGAGCATCAAGTCACGGATACCGTCGATGATAACCAGCCCGTAATCCATTCTTTGGCGCAGGGCATAGTCGATGACCTCGATACGTACCGCAGGCGAATATTCACGCAGGCAGATAAAGTCGAGGTTCTCGCTGTCGGTCGTGGTGGGCAGCCCGGCCAGCCGCAGGATGCGCTCCAGTACGTTATGGCAGTGGAAGCGGCTCTGCTCCGTATCCACGTACAGGATTCTGCGCTTGCCCTCGGGAAGGTGCGCCCGGTAGTTCAAGACCTGCTTTCCGGCCAGCGACGCTGCAACGATGGCGGACACGTTGAATGTCTTTTTCGATTTCGCCTTGCCAGTCGACGCGCTGAAATTGCCGAGTGTCGCGATGGTCGAGTTGTCTATCCAGATGATTTGCGGAGGAGTCTCGTAGGTGTCCGTCGCCCTGATCTGCGATGCCGAGAGGATGTCCGACAAGCGGTGTTCGTCCGGTGCGACAGTCATGCCGCGTTCAGTTCTTCTTTCGTTTTCCATAACGCCTTTTCTTAAAGAACGGTTGTGTCGCGGACGCCTCGTTTGCCATGCGGACGGCTTCGTCCACGGTGGGTTCGTAGTTCTGCAGGAGCCATTCGTCCAGCTCCTCCTTGGCGAAGTAGATCATCTTGCCGCGCGGCTTGTAGTGCGGAATCTCCTTGCCAGAGGTAAGTTTGTACAGCAGGCTCTCGGAAACGCCGATGTACATGCAGGCCTCCTGAAAAGTAAATACTCTCTTGGTTGTATAGATGGTATTCTCCAACAGCGTGATGCGTTCGAGCAAACCCTCTATCGGGTCGATCTTCTTCAGGACTGATTCGATGGCGGTGAGCCGTTCGTTCAGCCGTTCCATATAAGTCAATCTGTTATTGTTTTGCATAAGACTGTAATTAAAAATTAGACAATGGAAGTATAACCTCCGTTATGTAGCGCTAACGGAGGCCAAAGGTAAGGCAAGAAAATCGCCCGGCGGAAATTTGAAGCGTGAGAACAGCCACGTATTACGGTAATTCTCACGCTTTTACCTTTCACATACTTCGTTTTTTGACACTTGTTGCCATTCTTACTGTTCTTTCATCTCTTTCAGTTTGCCGATAGCCCGCCTGATACCGTAGGCTGCCGATGTCATGTTGTTGCGCATGGCCGAGAGCGCGGACGAAAGGCTGGCCGCCGTGACAAATCCTTTCCCGTTTTTGGTTTGCAGGAAGTGCCCTTTATCGAGAACCGACTGCCATTGGGCTTGGACAAGAGAATGTTCAAGAAGCGCGTCGAACAGGATTGCCACATGGCGGATATTGTTCACCCGGATGCAGAAGCCCTCCTTGCAGGCAAAAAGGGCTTCCATGTCCTCGATACGGAGGGGTGAAACGCAAAACAGATGATAAGCATTGGCACAAGCCGTAATACCTGTCATCTGTTTGCGCGTGAAGTCGCAGCCGAAAGAGAGTGGTTGCACCTCCGCCGCCTGACCGTCATCAGGGAACGCGATAGGGTGCGGCGGCACGGACGTGTCATATACGCGTTTCACTTCCATGCACCCCTCGAAAGAGAAGTCGGATACGGTAAAGAGAGATTGGATGAGCTGGGCGCAATCGGTCAACAGCCCTTTGACGATGTGGATGTTCATTTCGTGGCAGTTCCGGCAGGCTGCACGGTCGCAGTCTATATATCGGTGTCCGTTTACGAAATCCTCCACGTAACGGCGGTACAGTTTGCCGCCTGCCACGACATCACGGAGATAAATGGTTCTTGCTTCAGAGAGCAACGCGAAAAGTTCTTCCGCTACATCCTGCTCTGCAACGACGTGGTGCAGATGCGTGTTCTCCCCATCAAAAAAGAGAGAAGCCTGTTGTCAGGTACTTTCATTTTTTGATTGTTTTTAAATGAGTTAATAATATATCAACGAGAGTGCCCTCCGGAAGTATATACTACCTGAGGAACACTCCAAATACGTGTCTGTAAGTTTGACACAACGGACGTTGTGTGCTGTCAGTCGAATAAACCGTTGGTAAGATTTACTGCATCGTCTTTCTTCTTGTTGACGATTTTGGCGTACACCTGCGTCATTCTTACGGAAGTGTGGCCAAGTAATTTCGATACCGTGTAGAGATCCGCACCAAGCGTCAACATCATGGTCGCGAACGTGTGTCGGGCTGTGTGAAATGTGAACCGTTTGGAAATTCCGGCAGCTTTGGCCCACGGCTTGATAAGTTGGTTGACGGTCGTGGGCAGCTCGAATACATGCTCGTCCGCCGTCTTATCCCCACGCTCCGGTATCCATTTCAACGCCTCATTGGAAAGCGGAAGATAAATCGGTTCTTTCGTCTTCTGCATGGCCACGGACAAGCGGTATTGACCGTTATCGATGAAGATATCTTTCCATTTCAAACCGAGAATATCACTGATACGCAGTCCGCAGAAACAGGAGAACAGGTAGGCACTCTTAACCTCCTCGTTCTGCATCGGAGTGGCGATCAATGCCCGTACCTCTTCGATGGTCATGTACGAACGCACACTCTCCGGCATCTTGGGCTTCTCCGATTTGTCCATCTCGTTAAACGGGTTTCTCAAAATCCGTTTGGCACGGACGGCGGCATTCAACGCGCCGTTGAAGATCTGGTAGTAGGTGTTGCGCGTAGAAGCAGCTATCAGCTTTCCCTTGGGACGATAACTCGTCAGCATGTAGTCGATGTAGCCTTGGCAGAAAGCGAGGTCAATCCGATCCAACGTGAACCTTTCCCCCGCGTACTCCTTCAAGATACCGATAACGGATTTGATTTGGCTTATGCCTTTCTTACCACGTTTCTCCTGATTCTCCTCATAGGCTTTCATCCAGTCCAGTAGATATACCTTATCCCGATGATTCACGATACCCGCTTCACCGCTGGTCAGCTCGATGATGCGTTTGGACTTGATTGCATTTGCGGCAGCCATCGTCGTTTCGTTCTGTCGGCGGGCATTGCTATCCGTTTCCGGAATAAGATACATTTTCAGATATTCATATGTCCGCTTACCGTTACGGTATATGTCCAGATACAAACTTTTACTGCCATCGGCCAATTCCTTAGTCCGAAGACGAATCGGCTCTTTGACTTTTTGGGGTTTCTTTCTTCGTGGCATATTGCTTCCTTTCGTTCTTTATTTTCTGCTGCAAAAGTACGAATAAAAACCGGAATTAAGAAACAAACAAGGAACAAAAATGTACCCAAAAAGAGCCAAATTAAAGAAAATAAAGAAAACAACTGAAAATAAAATCTATCATATAATCCATTGATATAAAGGTTCTTTATATATATTTATTTGGATTTTATTTTCATTCAAGACGCGCCCTCATGTATATTGTAAATAATGGCTGGAAATCTGTCTACATGGATATGAGAGTAGACAACCTTCCTGCCAAAACTGCTGGTAAAAACCGCAAATACGAAATATTCGATAATTTTGAGTCCGGAAATTATAGTCGCTGGAAGGTAGAAGGTACTGCTTTCGGGAGAAAGCCTGCCTCTGGCGAACAATGCAACCAAAATAATTTTGGCGGCAACTATGGAAGTTTTCTGGCAAACTCTTATACAAATTACGACAAACCTACCGGTAAGCTGACTTCTAGAACATTTACAATCAGGAATAAGTATATTTCGTTCAATATTGCAGGCGGTGCCCATCCGGGAAAGACTTGTATAAACCTGGTCGTTGATGGAAAAGTAGTAATGTCTGCAACCGGTAACAATAACGAAGATTTCCTCCCACGCAACTGGGACGTATCCGAATACAAAGGAAAGAAAGCATACTTGGAAATTGTTGATGCTGTTGATGGGGACTGGGGACATATTAGCGTAGATAATATAGAATTCTCCAATTCTCCTGTAGATGCCCCTACCATCACGATAGAAAAATCACACGCCTACTTCGGTAACTTAGCTCTATCTGTGTTTGATGGCAATGCAACCGGAACAGCAGATGACTCGGAAAATAATCTGGAATATGCAGAAGCAGAACTCGGTAAAAAATTGAATGGAGCATTGACTTCATCCATGACTCTACAACCGGGAGAATCCAAAGAAGTTATCTTCGTACTTTCTTGGTATTTCCCCAACCGTCCTCTGAGTTACAAAGGATCTGAGTGGAACAAGCCATTACCTCCCAATAGCCCAGCTATCGGTAATATGTACGCCAACTGGTATAACTCCTCTTTAGATGTAGCGAACCAACTACGTGAAAATTATGCAGAGTTGTCCAAAAAGACACATGATTTCCATGATACATATTACAATCAGACCACTTTACCATACTGGCTTGTGCAACGTATCATGATGCCTATTTCCACATTGGCAACGGAAACTTGCCAATGGTGGGCTACGGATAAGTTTTGGGCTTGGGAAGGCGTCGGTTCTTGTGAGGGAACTTGTACACATGTCTGGGGTTATGCACAAGCAATGGCAGCTTTATTCCCAGAGTTGGAACGCAATTTGCGCGAAAGAACTGATTATAGTGTATCTCTCCAAGAGGATGGAGGTATTTTATCACGAAACGGAGAACACGGTATTCTAATTGACGGGCATGCAAGTGTTATCTTACGCATGTATCGTGAACATTTGATGTCCAAAGACAATTTCTTCCTGGCAAGAAACTGGGATAAGATAAAACGTTCCATCCAGTATATAATCCGGGAAGACGGAAATGAAGACGGTCTGATTGTCAAGACACAGCCAAATACTTATGACATTTCGTTCAACGGTGCCAACACATACGTAGGTGGACTTTACCTGGCAGCATTGAGGGCCGGTGAAAAGATGGCTTATATTATGAAAGACACTACCACAGCTAATTATTACAAGAAAATATATACAGCAGGTAGCGAAAACACAATGGATCGTTTATGGAACGGTGAATATTTCTTCCAAGACGTAGATGAGAAAGAATACCCTAAATACCAATACGGAAAGGGTTGCTTAAGTGACCAACTTTTTGGACAAACATGGGCTTCTCTCTATCGCTTAGGTGATATTTATCCGACAGAAGCTATCAACAAGGCATTACAGTCCATCTGGAAGTTCAACTGGACCAATGACGTAAAAGCCCAAAGTGAGGCTCATCTTCCTGAAAGATATTACGCACACGCTGGAGAACCCGGATTATTTATTTGTACCTGGCCATACAGCAAGCACCCGGGTGAAGACGGTGTTAGATATCGTGATGAGGTGTGGACTGGTATTGAATATCAAGTTGCTACTGAAATGATTAAACGTAACATGATTGATGAAGGTTTGGCTATCGTAAAAGGTATCCATTCACGCTATGATGGCAAGAAACATAACCCATGGAACGAAATAGAATGTGGCGACCACTATGCACGTGCCATGGCATCTTACGGAGTGTTACAAGCTGTACAAGGGTATTGGTATGATGGTCCAAAGGGAATTATCGGATTTGATCCTAAGATTGAAAAGAATGACATAATTGGATTTTTCAATGCTGCCGAAGGTTGGGGAAATATCTCACAAATCCGGAAAAATGGAAAACAGACCAATAGTATAGAAGTGAAGTATGGGCGTTTATATCTTGACAAACTACAGGTAACTTTACCTGAAGGGATGAATGCCAACATAGTAAAAGCATCTGTGAACGGTAAAGTAATTCCTGCCAGTCTCACCAATACAAACGGCTATACAGAAGTTTCATTGAATGGACTGCAAATATGCGCTAATGACAAACTACAAATAGATTTTGAATAAAAAAATGGCATGCGTTCTCAAAATAACATCTTAGTAAAGATGTTATTTTGAGACACATAGCCCTAATAAATACAATATCTTTTTTTGTTACATTAAATCAATTAATTATGAAATCAGCATGTAAAAACAGATTTCTAGCGACATTCCTGCTCGCAATCTGCTTTATAATGGGCACCCCATTATGGGCACAGCAAAAAGTAGTACATGGTGTAGTTGAGGACTTAGAAGGTAATCCTATGCCAGGTGTTTCAGTAATGGTAGAAGGAACAACTACCGGAACTATTTCAGACATGGACGGTAAATATGAAATTGCAGTCCCAAGTGGAAAAAATCTAATTTTCTCCTTTATCGGAATGAAATCTGAAAAAGTAGAAGTAGGAGGAAAAACAGTTCTAAACATAAAATTGAAAGAAGATGCCGTAATGCTCCAAGAAGTTGTAGCAATCGGGTATGGAACAAAAACCAGGGCTACAACAACCGGTGCAGTAGACTTAGTGAATGCCGACAAACTGACTAATAAGCCATTAACCAACACTGCAGAACTTTTACAAGGTGTTGTTCCTGGTATGGAAATCAGAAGAACAAACCAGGGTAAAGTCGGTGAAGAAGGTTATGATATCCGGTTACGAGGAGTAACTTCCCGTTCTGATCCAGGTATTTTAGTCGTTGTAGATGGTATTCCATACAGTGACAACAATGCAAATGCGCTGAACAAGATTAATCCGCAGGACATTGAAAATATCACAATCTTAAAAGATGCACAAGCTGCCATTTACGGTGCACGTGCTGCCGGCGGTGTTCTATTGGTGACTACCAAAAAAGGCAAAACAGAGAAACCAACCATAAGCTATACGGGCAACTTTAACTTTAATACACCTGCCAGTGTTCCTCAAAAGGTAAATGTATTGCAACACATCGAAATGATGGGTGAACTATATGCCAACGATGGCATTTCCAATCACTTCTTCACTCATTTACTTCCTTATGTAAACACTGCAGACATTTATTCCAAGAATCCGGAAGTCGTTAAAGGACCGTTTGGTGACACTCCTGATTTAGTATTGGGTTGGCACGACTGGTGGAAGGAAATGTACGGAACAGCTTTTGATCATTCCCACAATTTGTCAATTTCCGGTGGTTCAGAAAAATCCAACTACTATGCTTCTATCGGTTATCTGGATCAAGGATCTATGTTCAACTATGGAGAACACAACAACAAGAAGTATTGGGGACGGTTTAAATATGAATACAATTTGAACAAGTACATTAAATTACGTTCTAATGTATATGTAGGCCGTAAAAAAGTAACAGAACCTTATGACATTAACCAATTGGCTTGGTTGACATACTGGACCTGGAACTGCCAACCTACCTTTAACCCTCAGGGTCAATACTATGGTTCCGGTGGCTTTGGTAATCCTATTGCATTTGCAGAACATACTGGTAACCGATGGAAAACCTATTATTCTTACTATACCCAATTGGGTTTTGACATCACCCCTCTTAAAAACTTAACTATTACGGGGGATATGTCATTGAACTATGACATCAGTGATGAGAAATATTATCGCAAAAGACACCAGACCTACCACTGGGACGGTTCTTTGAACTATGATGTTATAGATTATTGGTATAGCGGAAAAACAAAAACAGAATCTCTCTATAACAGAAATGAACATATCGTTACTTCCTTGCATGCAAACTATGATTTCAGGATTACAGACCAACATATGTTCAATGCTATGTTCGGTGCTTCTCATGAGGAACTTGATGCCAGAGGATTCAATGCCTACCGTTATGACTTAATTACTGATGAACTACCAGTATTAGGCTTGGGAGATTCAGAACAGCAATATAATGGAGAGTATAACAATGCCTGGGCCATTACCTCCATCTTCGGACGTCTAAGCTATAATTGGGACAACCGCATTTTTGTAGAAGCCACATATCGTAATGACGGTTCTTCCAAATTTGCCAAAGGTCACAAATGGGAAGATTTCTGGGGAGTATCAGGCTCATGGATCATTTCCAATGAGAATTTCTTTACTCCAGCTAGAAATTATCTAAATCACTTGAAACTCAGACTTTCTTGGGGCCAATTGGGTAATCAGGCCGGTATCGGATTATACGACCATTATCAATATATCAATATTGGAGGAACATACCCATTCGGTAATTCAAATAATCCGCTAAAAGTACCAAATGCATCTTTGGGAGCTATGCCGGCAGTCGACAGAACATGGGAAACTATCGAAACTTATAATGCCGGAATTGATTTTGCAACACTGAATAACCGACTGAGTGGTACTTTCGACTACTTCATCAAAGACAATAAGAATATGTTCTATGCCGAAGAATTTCCTACAATATTAGGTACAAGTGCCCCTTCTATCAATGGAGCTCACGTTAGAACCAACGGTTGGGAACTTACACTGAACTGGAAAGATAAAATCGGTAAGGTAGGTTATAGAATAGGACTTAACCTAAGTGACAACAAGACAAAAGTCATTTCTTTAAGTGATTCCCGAAATCCGGGTCATGGACTGATGGGCTTTGTGGAAGGGTATCCGACCAATTCATTCTTTATTTACGAATTTGACGGTTTCATTAAAGACGAAGCAGATCTTGCAGATTATAAAACTAAGATGAAAGGTGGAGTTCCTACAAATCTGAGAGTAGGTGATGCAAAATATGTAGACAAAGACGGAGATGGTGTTTTGGAACCGACATTATATAAGGAAGGTGATCCTAACTCTGGCGATATTGTATACAAAGGTACAAATAATCAAAGATACTTGTATGGTATAAATTTAGGATTAGACTGGAAAGGAATCGATATAAGTGCATTTTTGCAAGGTGTAGGTAAATGGGATTGTATCAACGGAACTTATGCCGGTGGTGGTGAAGTTTGGAAACAGTCATCCCAATATTTCTATCACAACACATGGAGTCCCGATCGTCCGAATGCAGAATATCCTCGTTTGACACAAGATGGTGGTATCCACGGATATAACTATCAATGGTCGGATGCACCCTATAAATTTTTCAATAACAGATATTTACGTTTGAAGGAAGTACAGATTGGTTATACATTCCCGACAACACTTACAAAGAAAATTGGTGTTGAAAAATTGAGAGTTTACGCAACGGGGATGAATCTACTTGAATGGGACAACCTACCAAATGGATTTGATCCGGAAGCCCCCTATACAGAGAATCTGATACCTTTCTCCAGAACTTATTCTATAGGTGTGAATGTACAATTTTAAAAAAGACAGATGATATGAAAACACATAAATACATACTGGCAGGATGCTGTTTACTTCTATTAGGCGCTACAGCTTCATGTGAAAAAGATTTAGACTTATACTCGCAAGATGTTATTTCTGAACCAGTATATTTTGCGAGTGCAGAAGACTTTAAACGTTATGCAAACCAATTCTATTACGGTTTGCCCACCTTCAATGCAGATGATGATATGTCTGACATAACCAAACCAACAGGTTTCAATAATGTAAGTAATAGTTCATATATAGCGGGAACTACCGATGGAACCTGGGACGGGGCTTATTCTGCCATACGTTATATTAACTATGGACTTGAAAGATGTGTAACCGCACCAGATGAATTGAAGAATGACATCAAAGTTTATGAAGCCGAAATGAAATTCTTCCGAGCTTATCAATACTTCAATCTGCTAAAGCGGTTTGGTGGAGTGCCTTTGATTGAAAAAACACTTACATTGGAAGACAAAGACCTGCTATACGGACCGCGTGACAGCAGAGAAACAATTGCAGCCTTCATTAAAAAGAATCTTGATGAAGCAATTCCTGAACTGCCACTTGAATCAGCTATATCAGCAGACGACAAAGGTCGCATATCCAAAGGAGCTGCCGAAGCAATGAAAGCTCGGTTCTCACTCTTTGAAGGAACATGGAGAAAATATCATGGACTACAAGGAGCAGATGCCTTTTTGGATGATGCTATTTCAGCTGCTAAAAATGTAATCAACAGTAATGAATATGAGCTGTGGGACCATAGAGCTGAATTGGGAGATTGGTCTTACAAGTACTTCTTTACACTCTCTAAAATAAAATCGAATCCTGCCGGTCTGACAAAAGCTGATAATAAAGAAACCATTTTAGCACAGCGTTATGATGAAGATCTCAGAGAGTCTCCACGTTATGAACACTCCGGTACACTATGCCCGACAAAAAAGTTGGCAGATATGTATTTGGACAAAAACGGATTACCTATCACCCATCCGAATTCTGTATTCAAAGGTTATCAGAAAATAACATCGGAATATGAAGACCGTGACCCTCGTATGGACATCTTCTTCGTAAAACCAGGTGAACGTTTTTGGTTATTCTCACAACCAATGTATAATCCTGATTGGAGTAACCCCGACGATCCAAATAGAGGTATTGTATATAATGTAGATTTTGGTTTTTGGACTCAAACCGGTTATAGAAATGTAAAATTGGAAGCAGAGGTTAGTTTCCCATTGGGATGCGACTGGCCAATTATCCGTTATACAGAAGTACTATTGATTTATGCTGAAGCTTTGTTCGAAAAGAATGGCAATATTTCTGATTCAGACTTAGACATCAGTATTAATAAACTGAGAGATCGGGTTGGCATGCCTCATCTTACCAACACTTTTGTTACTGCCAACGGATTGAACATGAAAGAGGAAATTCGCCGTGAAAGAACCATTGAACTGAGTCTGGAAGGTTACCGACTTGACGACTTGAGACGTTGGAAAACTGCAGAAGTTGAACTCAATCAACCATTAAGAGGTATCAAATACAAAGGAACCGAATACGAAACCGACGGACGTTGGGATAACATCGGATATGAAGTAGACGAAGAAGGGGTTATCGTTCTGGAAAAAGCATCAGATAGAAAGTTTGACCCGAACAAACATTACCTATTCCCATTGCCGACCAGACAGATACTATTGAATCCACAACTGGAACAAAATCCCGGTTGGAAATAAATCAATCACTCATTGATATCCAAGGGAGATGTGTCAAAAGTGGCACATCTCCTTACAGAAATTACCTATCTGTAAACACACAGTAAAAAGTAGAAATATGAAACATAGTCTATTACTATTGCTATTATGTATCCCCTTCTTATCTGCATTTCCCCAACAAATCGACGGAGAACTGTATAATCTGACAAAAATGAAAAACGGCTACCGTTCCAAACGGATTAGCAGTTACGATAAGAACGGCTATAATGGTGACCGTATTGTAGGAATCAAACCCAACGAAAAAGTCGTAATCTGTGATATTCAAGGAGCTGGAATCATCAATCATATATGGTTCACCATAGCCCCTCCTCCTCATTTGGTAAACCGTAATGATATTATTCTGAGAATATATTGGGATGGAAATAGTTATCCTTCGGTGGAATCACCAATAGGTCCGTTTTTCGGACAAGGATGGGACGAAAACTACAATTTTAGCTCTTATGCACTATCTACCGGACCAGCTAATGGAACAGGTATGTCTACTTATTTCATGATGCCTTTTGAAAAAGGTGCCCGCATTGAAATAGAAAATCAAGCCGATAACGTAGTTGATAATATTTTTTTCTATGTAGACTATTATGAAGTAGATAAGTTGCCTAAAGATGTAGGACGTTTTCACGCATGGTATAATCGTGAAATTACCAATCCAGTAAAAGACCCTAAAACTGGAGGTGAAATAGCAAACATTGACGGAAAAGAAAACTATGTCTTTGCAGACATTAAAGGAAAAGGGCACTTTATAGGATTGAACTATTATGTACAAAATCCCTCTACGGCTTGGTATGGCGAGGGTGATGATATGTGGTTCATTGACGGAGAGAAAATTCCTTCAATGGTAGGAACTGGAACTGAAGATTTTTTCAATACTTCCTGGTGTCCCAAAGAACCTTTCCAAAGTCCTTTCTTCGGCTATCCACGCGTAAACGGTGAAACCGGATGGTTAGGACGCACTCATGTATACCGCTTTTTTATCACCGATCCGGTATTCTTTGAAAAATCTCTGAAAGCAACCATTGAACATGGAACATCCAACGATATGGATTTAGACATTGCAACCGTTGCTTATTGGTATCAGGACAAATCCTATCCTATACCTGCTATCCCCAATAAAGCTGAACGTAAGTTGAAACCTTTAATTAACTTCTGGCATATTCACCAAATGCGTCAAGCTTGGAAAAAGACCAAGAATAATAATGCCTGGGGTGACTAATAACCAGATTAATAAAAGAAAAATGAAAAATACATATCTGATTGCAGCCCTCCTAATAAGCTGCACAACCTCTACTTTTGCTCAATACAAGGGCTTGGATGTAGTAAAGGTAGCAAATTCACAGCAACCTTACATAAATGAAAACATTCATATCCCTGACATAGAAGGATACAAAACGCTGAAGTGTGATTTTCATACACACACTATTTTCTCAGATGGTACAATCATGCCTGAAGAACGTGTATGGGAAGGGAACAGACGTGGACTGGATGCAATAGCCATTACTGAGCACATAGAATACCGTCCACACAATTCATTCATCAAAGCCGATCACAACGAATCATACAAAATAGCCAAAGGAGTAGAGAAAAATGCCAATATAATAGTGATACCGGGAGCGGAAATAACCAGAAACAAACCTCTTGGACACCTCAATGCACTATTTCTGAAGGATGCCAATGCTTTGGATATAGAAGATCCGCTGATTGCCATAGACAATGCTTTAGAACAAGGAGCCTTCATCATGTGGAATCACCCCGGATGGCCCAATGATACTAGTACAATCTACAAAGTGCATCAAGAGCTGATAAAGCAAAAAAAGATACATGGAATAGAATTAGTGAACGGATTTGAGTTTTATCCTATAGCTTTCAATTTTTGCAAGGATTATAACTTGACCTATATGGGAAATACCGATATCCATGGCGTTTACAATCAAACCTATCGAACAGACAGGCAATATGGTCCTATGACAATTGTATTTGCCCGTGAACGTTCTATAGAAGGAATAAAGGAAGCTCTGTTTGCCCATCGTTCTGTCGTTAAATTCGGTGATATGCTAATTGGGTCGGAAAATAATTTAAAAGCACTCATGAAAGCTTGTCTCTCCTACAAAATAAAGCCAGTGAAAGGAAATGAAGCTATTATGGAAATAAGTAATAAATCTACATTAAGTTTTTATCTACAATTGGATAACAAGACTATATCCATTTTAGGATCCGATTATACCGAATTTAAGGTACGTTTAGATGACAAAATCAAATTCACAAATATGTTTATAACAGATAATTGTCAACTGGAAATCGATATTCCCGAACTTAAGTAAAAGAATACAAGTAATTTCAAACACTTTTATATTCACTTATTATGAAACCAACATGCCAAAGCAAATATTCAGCAATAATATTATTTGCTATTTGTCTCATAATGGAAATCCCATTATGGGCACAACAAAAAGCCATACAAGGCTCTGTCAAAGATATGGAAGGTAATCCAATGCCTGGAGTCACTATTATGGCGGACGGAACCAATGCTGGTACAATAACCAACACAGATGGAAAATACTCCATCAATGTACCGGAAAAAGGAAAATCACTCACTTTTTCTTTTTTAGGATATATCTCACAAACATTGGATATAACTGGAAAACAGACTATCAATGTATTCCTAAAAGAAGATTTGATGAAAATTGAAGAAGTAGTAGTTATTGGCTATGGACAGCAAAAGAAATCCGACTTATCAGGAGCCATTGTCAATGTAGGAGTAGACAAACTGGAAGATGTAGCCTCACCCAATCTTGTATCCGCACTTGGAGGTCGTTTAGCAGGTGTATATGTCCAACAAAATGGAGGAGGTCCAAACCCTACAACTTCTATCCGAATCAGAGGTACAGGAACCTTGAATGACAATAACCCTTTGATTGTCATTGATGATATTATTGGTGCAGACTTGGAATCAGTCAATCCTTCTGATATCGAAACAATGACAGTTCTTAAAGATGCTTCGGCAGCAGCTATCTACGGTTCAAGAGCTGCAAGTGGAGTCGTACTTATCAAAACCAAAAGAGGTAGAAGCGGAATGAGACCTACTGTAAAGTTTGATGCATATTATGGTTTCTCGACACGTTCAAAAAAACTGGATATGTTGTCAGCTTCACAATTAGCTACAATATACAACGAAGCTAGCGATAATGACAATACTCCAAAATTGGAAGAATTCGCAAACCCTTCTGCCATGAAAGATGTAACTGATTGGCAAGACGAAGTATTCAGGACAGCCTCCATGCAAAGTTATAATGTATCATTGACTGGAGGTGGAGAAAACAATAACTACAATTTAGGTTTTACTGCTCAAGACAATGATGGTATTTTAAGGAATACCTATAACAAAAGATACACACTAAGAATCAATTCGGATTATAAATTAGGCAAGAAATTCAAATTTGGTGAAAGTATCAATTTGAGTTTCAAGCAAAGAAGAGGAGTCGATACTCGTGGAGATAATGTAGGGGCAATGATTCAAACGCTGGCTTATCATCCTGATGTTCCGATATATAACGAAGATGGAACTTATCATGGTGTATTCTCTTCAAATTATGGCGACTTAAGAAATCCAGTAGGAATATTCGAAAGAAATACCCAAAGAAACAGATTTTTTCAATTGGAAGGAAATGCTTACCTACAATATGAGATATTACCGGGATTTTCTGCCAAAATCAGCGGCTCTTTGAAAGTTATTGATAATGACACAAAAACCTTCAGTGTAAAAGAGCCAGAACCAGGGAAACCTAATCTCGTGAATGGATTAACTATGTTCAGAGCCATGAATATAGGTTGGATTGGGGAAGGATTCCTATATTATGACAAGAGCTTTCAACAGCATAAAATTAATGCTATGATGGGTTTTTCAGCCATGAAAAATACGGGTGAAGACCTTTCTGCTTCTAAGAGTGGTTTTGATTTTGAATACCCCACTTTCCAATATCTGAATGCAGGAACCCTTAACCCGGTATGCTATGGCGGATATGGTGAAGACGGATTGGTCTCCGGATTACTGAGATTGAACTATTCGTATGCCGACAAATATATTGTTTCATTGAATATGAGAGCAGACGGTTCCTCTAAATTTGCCAAAGGAAACCGATGGGGATATTTCCCCTCTTTCTCTGCTGCATGGAGAATGACTCAAGAAAAATTCATGAATCATATTTCATGGCTTGATGATTTAAAATTGAGGGTCAGCTATGGTAGTTTAGGTAATCAATCCGTAGCATCTTATGCCTACATGGCTACCTATACCACCTCACTTCCAGATGGAAGATATACTTTCGGTCCAGGTACTCAAACCCTATACCAAGGTTATTATGCGGGTGTAATGGCCAATCCCGATCTGAAATGGGAAACAACCACCCAAGCAAACGTAGGAATTGATGCAGCTCTATTCAAAAACAAGTTACTGCTGACGTTGGATTATTATGATAAGCGTACAAAAGACATTCTGATTAATCCACCTGCTTTGGGAGCATATGGAAGTATAGGTAACCAGTTGATAAATGGTGCAACCGTACACAACAAAGGTTTCGAAGCGACAATTACATACAGAGACCAAATAAGAGATTTCTCATACGACGTTTCTTTCAATATTTCATCTTATAAAAACAAAGTCACTTCATTGGGAAACGATGCCCAGCCTATTTATGGTCCTAAATTCAGAGATGCCTACTCAATTACCCGAACAGACGTAGGTCATCCTATCGGATATTTCTATGGATATAAAACCAATGGCATCTTTAAATCCGAAGAAGAAGTAAAAGCATATACTAATTCAAAGGGAGAACTGTATCAACCATTGGCTAAACCCGGTGATTTCAGATATGCAGATACCAATAACGACGGAGTATTAGACTCTGATGACAGAATCAATTTAGGAGATGCTGTTCCTGATTTCTGTTATGGTCTGAATCTTGATTTAGAATATAAAAACTTTGATCTGAATGTATTCATGCAGGGTGTTCAGGGAACACAGATATGGAATGCTATCCGCTACACTTTTGGCTTTACAGGACTAAAATACAATTACTTCTCCGAAATTATGGACAGATGGACTCCGGACAATGTAAATGCAACAGTACCACGTGCTACCTGGATGGATCCTAATAATAATAAAAGGCCTTCGGATTACTATCTGGAAAACGGTTCATACCTAAGAATGAAAAATATTTCATTAGGATATACTATTCCCAAAGTGTTGACTCGCAAGATTGGTTTGGAAAAGATACGTTTCTATGTTTCAGCACAGAATCTATTTACCATTACTTCTTATTCGGGCTATGATCCTGAACTGGGTATAGATACAATAGGTGCCGATTTGGAAAGTAATGTAGACAGAGGACAATATCCCCAATCCAAATCCTATTCATTTGGCGTAAATCTCGTATTCTAAATTTATGTAATTATGAAAAGAAAAATTTATATAATATACGCATTCCTTGGAATGACATTTACAGGATGTGACAATATATTAGACTCTACTCCAGCAGTTACTATCAGTGAAGATTTATTCTGGCAAACTGAAGATGATGCAGAAAAAGCAATCATTGGAGTATACGGCCCTTTGATGGACGAATATTATTTTGCAGGACATACCGAACCGGTATGGGATGTACAAAGTGATGATTTATATCGTGCCGGAGACTGGGGAGACGATGCCCAGCTCGAAACATTCAATGCTAATCCTGAACAAGGAGAACTCTTCGGACGTGGATGGAAATTAAAGTTTGAAGGAATAAAAAGAGCTAATGATGTTTTGAGAAATGTTCCTTCTATGTCTATCAGTGAACAAAAGAAAAACGAAATATTAGGACAAGCTTATTTTATGCGAGCTTTCCATTATTCAAGATTAATGCTGATACATGGAGGACTACCTCTTTATGACGAAAACCTACCAATCAGTGAATATAACAAACCAAGAGCCACACATGCTGAAACTTATGAATTTATAGAAAGAGATCTGGAAAAAGCAGCAGAGCTTCTACCACTTTCATGGCCCGAAGCTGATTTAGGCAAACCTACTAAAGCTTCTGCATGGGGACTTCTATGCCGCTTCTATCTATATGAAGAAAAATATCAGGAAGTTGTCAATACTGCTAATAAGATTTTTGAACACAAAGATTTGTATAGTTTGATGGATAACTATGGCGATAATTTTTTAGTAGAAAAAAGAAATGAAAAAGAAGTTCTATTTGCTGTAAAAATGATGATGATGGCAGACAGTCCCGCCTGGCCATTCAATCTTTATTTTTATCCTCATGCCTTTGGTGGCTGGAACTTCTTTCATCCGGAACAATCTCTCGTTGATGAATTTGAATATCTCGACGGCAGTCCAAGACGTAAAATCAAATTCCAAAAAGAAGATGCGGAAAACTGTAAGTATGTATTTACCGACAATGGAGAAATAGTAAACTGGCAAAAAGAATTTATTCAAAGAGATCCCCGTTTAAGAGCAACTGTAGTTACTTGCGGAGAATCTTTCAATATGGATGGAGCTGTATATACATTTCCTGCCGGTGATACTATGACCGGATATTGTTGCAACAAATACATTGACCCCAACCATCATGCCGGATTGTGTAATCTTCATTATTGTATCGTAAGAATGTCCGATATTTATTTGATGAAAGCAGAAGCTCTACTGAAACAACAAGGGAGCAGCAATGCGGAAATTGACGGTCTGATCAATGAAGTAAGACGCCGCGTTGGTTTGGCTGATATATCCAACTGTACAATGGAAGACATTATTCATGAAAGACGGTGTGAATTTGCAACAGAAGGACTCAGACACTACGATTTAATCAGATGGAAACTGGCAAAAACAGTATATGCAAATGACAATGGCCCCGACGGTCCGAGAACTTTTGTTGAAGGAAAGCACGAACTGTTGCCTATCCCTCAATCTGAAATAGACTTGAGCCAAGGAGTACTGGTACAGAATCCGGGGTATTAAATTGTTTATTAATGACTTTATAAAATTCAGCTATGCTAAAATCATTAAATGGCCGTTTTATTATTTGGGGAGGAGTAATTGTATACATATTCCTTTCCTGTACCCCTATTGCAAAGAAAAGCTTTAATTATTCATCTGAATTGGAAGCCCTTTCCCGTCTGGATTTATTGCCTGAATTCCGTTCCAACTGCATAGTGGAACAAATATCCAGTTATGACAAGACTGGAGGAAATGACGACGGTTTCAATGGTACTTATTCCTATATCCGGAAAGAAAATAACAAGCTGGTTATTGCAGATTTAAAGGGACCAGGTATCATCAATAGAATATGGACTCCCACCCCTACTAATGATTCTCTGGAGTTTTATTTTGACGGAGAAAAAAATGCCAGTCTGAAAATATGTTTTCAAGATTTGTTTTCCAATAGGCAATATCCGTTTATAGAACCAATTTGTGGAGAAGGGGTCGGTGGTTTTTATTGTTATCTTCCCATACCGTACAGAAAATCATGCAAAATAGTATTGAACGGTCCTTTGATGAAATTTTATCAGATTCAATATCGAAATATGCCTGAATATAAGATTGAAAGCTTTTCTACTGATTTATCCCCAGAAGCAAAGAATACATTAAAGAAAGTTTGCCAAATATGGCAAACTTTCGCGACTCCTGATATTGTCACCTTTGCAATGGGAAAGTCCAAAACCTATCAAGTAGAAGAGCTTTCTTTCTCTTTAGCTCCAGGTGAAGAAAAAGTATTCTTCCACACAAATGTACCAGGACGTATACTAGGTTTCGAAATAAATAGCAAACAATATTTACATAATAATATATCAATCAATGCTATTTGGGACAAAGAGGAGAATCCGGCCATACATATTCCATTGCAAGATTTTTTCGGATATTCTGCCGGCAAACCGTCAATGAACGGAATGATGATAGGCAGTAAATCGGGTAGACACTATAGTTTCTTACCCTGTCCGTTTGACAGTACAGCTGAAATGAAGTTACAGTATCGTGCAGGTGAAGGAGAAAATCTTTTTATTACCACAAAAGTATACTATAATACAGAAGCAAGAAATAAACAAGATGAAGGTAAATTATATACTTTTTGGCATCGTGAAATCAATCCAAAACAAGGAGAATGCTATGATTTTCTTTCAGTTAAAGGAAGAGGACATTATGTAGGAACAATTCATAATGCCCAAGGACTGTATCCAAATAATATGGTATTTTTTGAAGGAGACGATTCCACTTATGTAGATGGAAAAATGCGAATTCATGGCACCGGTTCCGAAGATTACTACAACGGAGGATGGTATGACCTGCCGGGAAAATGGAATTGCGCCAAAAGCCTACCGATTCATGGTTGTTTGGATTATCATTTACAAGCAGCACGTACCGGAGGATTTCGCTTTTATACAACAGACAAGCTTTCCTTTGAAAAAGAATTTTATATGGGAATAGAACATGGTATGACAGGAAATACATATCCCGTTGATTATTCCTCAGTTGCTTTCTATTATTTAGACAAACCATAATAAAATCACTAATATCATTATGAATAATAATCAAATTGGATTTTTTTATTATTTATGTACTGTTGATTATTAGTGTATTATTCCTAATAAATAAGAAAACATAGTTCTTTTGAGATTCTTGTAATCACTCATTTATTTTCAATTGCCATTTATAAAAAATCTGCGATTTACAAGAATTTCAAAGGACTATTTTTCCCATTACTTCTTTCCCGCCCAATAAACTCCTCCCAATATCAGCGCAGCTCCCATCAGAGCAACCATCGTCAGCCGTTCTCCCAACAGAAAAGCAGAACCTATCAGGGTGAAGAGAGGATTCAGGTAAATATAGTTAGAAGCCCTTATTGTACCGAGCTGTTTCAACACTACGTTCCAGACTACAAAGCAGATTAAGGAAGCCAACACACCAAGGAAAAGTAGATTGAACAGAATAGCCGGTTCTAAAAGCCTGGTAATGTCGAACTGCCAGGGATGAACCAGAAATGCAGGAAGAATGGTCAATACCCCATAAAAAAATATCTTACGGGTAATAAAAATTATGCTGTAACGATTGGACATTTTTCTCATTATCAAACTATAGAATGCCCAGGAAAAAGCTGCAAGCAAAGTAAGGAAATCACCTAAAGGAGAAATCTTCAATACAAAACTACCATTATAAACCACCAATGCCACACCAACCAATGCCAGCAAAGAACCAGCCATCAATCCACGGGTAGCCTTTTCCTTTTTATAAACCCACAAAGAAAGAATGGTGGTGAGCAACGGAGCCGTACAGACAATAAACGACACATTCGTCGCCAATGTAATCTCCAAAGCTGTATTTTCTGTAAAAAAGTAGAATGAACCGCCTGTCATGCCTCCTAAAAACATCCAAAATTCATCTTTCCAATTGTCGGCAAACAGTTTTCGGGGAGAAATAAGCCAAATGCCCATATAAGCTATCAGGAAACGAAGCAAGAATATTTCCTGCGGAGAAAGACCGTGCCCAATCAATACTTTCGTTGAAATAAAGGTCAGCCCCCAAATACCTACCGTAAGGACGGCAACAAGATGATAAGTATAATTTTTCATTGCGTTCATACACTTCCGACAAGTCGCACAAATATACGTACTTTCTTTTTTCAATACAATGAAACCAACCATAAATAATGTTCAAGGAGGATTTACTAAAACTCGAAGGAAGATTTACTAAATCTTTCCTCCCGTTTTAGTAAATCTTCCTTCGAGTTTTAGTAAATCTTTAAACCCCTTATTAGAAGCCTATTGAACGAACTCTCATTTATCGGCAGAATAATAAACAACAATCTGCCGAATACACAGACAAAAAACACAAAGGATGAAATCTTCCCAGACTTCATCCTTCGCTATATCCTAAAAATCTTTTAGTAAATATCCTATTGAATTAATTTAGCTATTATTTGTATTACAAACAAAAAATTAGTTTTAAAAGCACATCACAAATGTAAGTAATAAAAAGTGAATTATCAAGTCTTTGCCATTGTTTTTTATGTTACTTCGCTACAAATCTGAAAATAAACCCGTAACTTTGCACCGATATTAACCGAATACTAACCGGTTTTAACCATTGAATAAACAATGTTTTCAACAAAATATTAATAAGTACCACTATGGAATACAATTTCAGGGAAATTGAAAAGAAATGGCAGAAAAGGTGGGTGGAAAACAAAACCTACCAAGTGACGGAAGACGAAACGAAGAAAAAATTCTATGTACTGAACATGTTCCCCTACCCCTCCGGTGCGGGATTGCATGTAGGTCATCCGCTGGGATATATTGCTTCGGATATTTACGCCCGCTACAAACGACTGCAAGGTTTCAATGTACTGAATCCCATGGGATATGACGCTTACGGACTTCCAGCAGAACAATATGCCATACAAACGGGACAGCACCCTGCAATTACGACCGTCAACAATATCAACCGATACCGTGAACAGTTGGATAAGATAGGTTTCTCTTTCGACTGGAACCGCGAAATCCGTACCTGCGAACCGGAATATTACCATTGGACCCAATGGGCATTCCAAAAGATGTTCAACAGCTACTACTGCAACGATGAAAAGCAGGCACGTCCCATCCAGGAACTGATTGAAGCATTCAGCCAAACCGGTACCGAAGGAATAAACGTGGCTTGCAGCGAAGAACTGAGTTTCACCGCCGCAGAGTGGAATGCCAAGAGCGAAAAGGAACAACAGGAAATCCTGATGAACTACCGTATAGCCTATCTGGGCGAGACGATGGTAAACTGGTGCCCTCAGCTGGGAACCGTACTTGCCAACGATGAAGTGGTGGACGGCGTAAGCGAACGAGGCGGCTTCCCCGTCATTCAAAAGAAGATGCGTCAATGGTGTCTCCGTGTATCTGCCTATGCACAACGCTTGCTGGACGGACTCGATACCATCGACTGGACCGAATCCCTAAAAGAAACCCAAAAGAACTGGATAGGACGCAGCGAAGGCGCTGAAATAGAATTCAAGGTAAAAGACAGCGATTTGGAATTCACTATCTTCACCACCCGTGCAGATACCATGTTCGGCGTCACCTTCATGGTATTGGCTCCCGAAAGCGAACTGGTACAGCAACTTACCACCGACACACAGAAAGATGAAGTAAACGCTTATCTGGAACGCACCAAGAAACGTACCGAACGCGAACGTATTGCCGACCGTAGCGTTACCGGTGTATTCTCCGGAAGCTATGCCATCAATCCCTTTACCGGTGAGGCAGTTCCCATCTGGATAAGCGACTATGTACTTGCAGGATACGGTACGGGTGCCATCATGGCTGTGCCTGCGCACGACAGCCGTGACTATGCTTTTGCCAAGCACTTCGGTCTCGAAATTCGTCCGTTGGTAGAAGGCTGCGATGTAAGCGAAGAGAGCTTCGATGCCAAGGAAGGCATTGTATGCAACTCTCCACGCGAAGGCGTTACTCCCTATTGCGACCTCTCACTGAACGGGCTGACCATCAAGGAAGCGATTGCCGCTACCAAGAAATATGTGAAAGAGCATAACTTGGGACGTGTAAAGGTGAACTTCCGTCTGCGCGATGCCATCTTCTCACGCCAGCGCTATTGGGGCGAGCCGTTCCCGGTTTACTACAAGGACAACATGCCTTACATGATTGACGAGAGCGCCCTGCCCTTGGAACTGCCCGAAGTAGCCAAATTCCTGCCTACCGAAACCGGTGAACCTCCATTGGGACATGCCGCAAAATGGGCTTGGGATACCGTAAACAAATGCGTCGTAGAAAACGAAAAGATAGACAACATCACCGTCTTCCCGCTGGAACTCAATACTATGCCCGGATTTGCCGGTTCAAGCGCCTATTATCTGCGCTACATGGACCCACACAACAACCAGGCACTTGTAGACAAGAAAACGGATGAGTACTGGCACAATGTAGACCTTTACGTAGGCGGTACCGAACATGCCACCGGTCACTTGATATACTCCCGTTTCTGGAATAAGTTCCTGTACGACCTCGGCATTTCCGTAGCCGAAGAACCGTTCCAAAAGCTGGTGAACCAGGGCATGATTCAAGGACGGAGCAACTTCGTCTATCGCATCAAAGATACCAATACATTCGTGTCCCTGAATCTGAAAGACCAGTACGACACTACCCCACTCCACGTGGATGTGAATATCGTATCCAATGATGTTCTGGACCTTGAAGCCTTCAAGGCATGGCGTCCAGAATACGAAACTGCCGAGTTTATTCTGGAAGACGGCAAGTACATCTGCGGATGGGCTGTGGAAAAGATGAGTAAATCCATGTTCAACGTTGTCAATCCCGATATGATTGTCGACAAATACGGTGCCGACACTCTCCGCATGTACGAAATGTTCCTCGGCCCGGTAGAACAATCAAAGCCGTGGGATACAAACGGAATAGACGGTGTGCACCGCTTCATCAAGAAGTTCTGGTCACTGTTCTACGACCGCAACGACAATTATCTGGTAACGGATGAACCTGCCACCAAGGAAGAACTGAAATCCCTCCATAAACTGATTAAGAAAGTGACAGGAGACATCGAGCAATTCTCTTACAACACAAGTATCAGTGCCTTTATGATTTGTGTAAACGAGCTGTTCGGAATGAAATGCAGCAAGAAGGAAATCCTGAACCAGTTTATCATCGTTCTGGCTCCCTTTGCTCCGCATGTATGCGAAGAGTTGTGGGAGACACTGGGCAATGCAGGCTCCGTATGCGATGCCAAGTGGCCGGTATGCAACGAAGAATACTTGGTGGAAAATACGGTCAACTACACCGTTTCCTTCAACGGAAAGGCACGGTTCAACATGGAGTTCCCGGCAGATACGGCATCGGATGCCATCCAGACTGCTGTATTGGCCGACGAACGTTCTGAAAAATGGATGGAAGGCAAGTCCATCGTCAAAGTAATCGTAGTGCCGAAGAAGATTGTGAACATCGTTGTCAAATAACAGATATGCAAATTACAAAACCAACCAAAGCGGAAGTGACGAGAGAGCTGAAGGATTATATCTTCATCACTCTGGGACTCATCAGCTATGCACTGGGATGGGCGGCATTCCTCATTCCCTATCAGATTACGACCGGAGGTACTACCGGTATCGGTGCCATCATCTATTATGCCACCGGATTTCCCATCCAGTGGTCATACTTCATCATCAATGCCGTACTGATGACTTTTGCCATCAAGATACTCGGACCGAAGTTCAGTATCAAGACTACGTTTGCCATCTTCGGACTCACTTTCTTCTTATGGTTTTTTCAGTTGCTGGTGAACGGTTCAGACGGCGTCCCTCCCCAACTGCTGGGCGAAGGACAAGACTTCATGGCTTGCCTGATAGGTGCGGCAATGTGCGGTGCCGGACTGGGTATCGTGTTCAACTGCAACGGCAGCACGGGAGGTACGGACATCATTGCAGCCATCATCCATAAATACAAGGATGTCACGCTGGGACGCATGATTATGGCTTGCGACTTCATTATCATCAGTTCCTGCTATGTGGTATTCCATGACTGGCGACGCGTGATATTCGGTTTTGTAACTTTGTTTGTCATCGGATTTGTACTGGATTACATAGTCAACAGTGCCCGGCAATCCGTTCAATTCTTTATTTTCTCCAAAGAATATGAAAAGATTGCCGACCGCATCACCAAAGAAACCCATCGCGGTGTAACGGTACTCGACGGTATCGGCTGGTACAGTAAACACAACGTGAAGGTACTGGTCGTCCTTGCCTACAAACGCCAATCGGTAGAAATATTCCGGATGGTGAAAGATATAGACCCGAACGCTTTCATTTCCCAAAGTTCCGTCATCGGTGTATACGGAGAAGGTTTCGACCGGTTGAAAGTGAAATAGGGACTTGTATAAGCCACAAGTATAAGGAGAACATAATATGAGAAAGAAATTTGTATTTGCCACCAACAATTCACACAAACTGGAAGAAGTGACTGCCATTTTGGGAGAGAAGGTCGAACTTCTCAGCATGAAGGATATCAAATGCGATACTGACATTCCGGAAACTGCAGACACACTTGAAGGAAATGCTTTGCTGAAAGCAAGATATATCTTCGATAACTATCATCTGGACTGTTTTGCCGATGATACCGGTTTGGAAGTGGAGGCCCTTGGTGGGGCACCGGGTGTATATTCCGCCCGTTATGCCGGCGATGCACACAATTCGGAAGCAAACATGAAGAAGTTGCTGAAAGATATGGAGGGCATCGAGAACCGGAAAGCGCAATTCCGTACCGTATTTGTACTTATCATCGACGGAAAGGAACATCTGTTTGAAGGCATCGTGAAAGGAGAAATCACGAAAAACAGAAAAGGCGCTTCAGGCTTCGGTTACGATCCCATATTCATTCCCGAAGGATATACGCAGACTTTTGCAGAAATGGGGAATGAACTGAAGAATAAAATCAGTCACCGGGCATTGGCCACTAACAAGTTGTGTAAGTTCTTAATGAGATAATGTTTTTAATGTGCTGATATGCTAATGTGCCAATGTGCTAATTGGCTGCGCTGTCACGCCGAAAGGTCATTGGCACATTGGCATATCAGCACATTATAACCCCAGTTGAGCCGATATTTCCAACATCCTCTTAATCGGTTTCACTGCTTTTTCTGCAATCTCAGCATCCACCTTTATTTCCGGTGATTCGTTTTTCAAACAATCATAAAGCTTTTCCAGTGTATTCAGCCGCATGTAACTGCATTCATTGCAGGCACAAGTGCTGTCGTTGGGAGGAGCCGGAATAAATGTTGTCTGCGGGCATTGTTTCTGCATCTCGTGCAGGATACCGCTTTCGGTAGCTACAATGTAGCTCTTTTCGGGATGTGCCACTGCGTACTTCAGCAAAGCTGCCGTAGAGCCTACCACATCAGCCAGTTTCAAGACTGTACTCTTGCATTCGGGATGTGCCAGTACCACCGCATCGGGATGCTGCCGTTTTATTTCAACAATCTTTTCAACCGAGAATTCCTCGTGTACATGGCATGCGCCATCCCATAATAACATATTTCTTCCGGTAATGGAGTTGATATAATTACCCAAGTTCCGGTCCGGGCCAAAGATTATTTTCTCATCTTTGGGGAAGCTTTCCACAATCTGCTTTGCATTGGTAGAAGTTACCACCACATCGGTCACCGCCTTTACGGCAGCCGTTGTGTTCACATAGGATATCACCGTATATCCGGGATGCTCTTTGACAAACTGACTGAATTTGTCTGCCGGACAACTGTCTGCCAACGAACAGCCTGCCGCCATATCAGGCACCAGTACCTTCTTGTCGGGACAAAGCACCTTCGCCGTTTCTCCCATGAAGTGCACACCGCACATCACGATGATGTCCGCCTCCGTTCGGGCCGCCCATTGCGCCAAAGCCAGACTGTCGCCCACGTAATCGGCTATATCTTGTATTTCACCTTTCTGGTAGTAGTGCCCCAGAATGATTGCGTTCTTCTCCTTCTTCAGCTGCTTGATAGCTTCTATAAGATTATCCATAATTATATTTTTTAATTTCTCTTTCTTCTTTAAAAATCCTTTGATAGTAATGATAGGCTGTTAACAGTGTGGACAAATAAATACGATTTTTCTTGCCTATGAAGTTATTAGTATCAAGCTGAATTTTACTCTTATGCTTATAAACCGGGGTTTTTAAGTTTATCCGTTGATAATAAGACTTCTGCTAAACAGCATTAACATGTTGTTAATAATATGCAAAGTTAATAACTTTAGAGTTATAAACCGATGAAACCAGGCTGAAAAATATGTTGAATGAAGCCTGGAAAATTCTCCTTAACTTTTTTGGTTTGTTCGTTTCACTGCTGTAATATGCAGACCTTTGAATAATGCAAGGATTATTTTTAAAATTGTTTCCCTATTGTATTGACACCTTTTCAACGGTTATTAACCGGGATATAAACGGAAAAAAGTATCTTTGCAGGGAGATTTAAAAGTATATTGTCATGCGTAAACTGAAGATAACTGAACTGAATCGTATTAGTGTAGAGGAATTTAAGGAAGCCGAAAAACTGCCTTTGGTAGTGGTATTGGATAATATCCGCAGTCTCCATAATATAGGTTCCGTTTTCCGTACTTCGGATGCTTTCCGCATCGAGTGCATTTATCTTTGTGGCATTACAGCTATCCCACCCCATCCGGAGATGCACAAAACAGCTTTGGGAGCGGAATTTACCGTAGATTGGAAATATGTTGATAACTCTGTTGAAGCTGTTGATAACCTAAAATCCGAGGGATACATCGTTTATTCTGTAGAGCAGGCAGAAGGTAGTGTGATGCTGGACGAACTGGTGCTGGACAAGACTAAAAAGTATGCTGTGGTAATGGGAAATGAAGTGAAGGGTGTTCAACAAGAAGTGATTGACCATTCGCACGGTTGCATTGAAATTCCTCAATACGGCACAAAGCATTCGTTGAATGTATCGGTTACGGCGGGTATTGTTATTTGGGATTTATTCAAGAAACTGAGATAATAACAGGGCTGTTAATAAGCTGTCAATATATCGGGTTTGTTGGAGCTATAGATCGAACACGGTGCATCTATAGATCCAGCGTGTTGCATCTATAGATCCAATAAACTAGTTCTATATAGGTATGATGAGAGATTTTATAAACAGTGGTTGATTATAAAAATCAACCACTTTATTCATTGTAAATTAATGCTTTATCTCCTACTTTATCCTTTTTGTTAACCATGTATTCAACACATATCGGTTGTATGTGGAAAACTTGCTGTACAGTTGGTGTCTTTTCTTATTTTTTGTATATTTGCTGAATATATATAAATCATATCGATATGAAAAAGATAATATCTTCATGGATAGGCATTTTTGTAGGTTGTACTATTCTGGCAGCAGGTTTTGTTTACTTTATCAATCCTTATAATCTTGTTCCTGGCGGGGTGTATGGAGCTAGTATTGTGCTTCATAATCTGTTCCCTTCTATTCAGGTAGGTACTTTCGGTTATATGTTTGATATTCCTTTGCTTATCATTTCCGTGCTGGTACTGGGAGCAAAATTGGGAGCACGTACTATCGTGGCGGCACTATTCACTCCGCTTGCCATGAATGTGCTGTCTCTCCTCTCCTATCCTTCTGAAGAAGCGCTCCATCAGTTGGACCCTACACAGTTGCTGGGTGGCAGTCTGAATATGTCCGACCATTTGATGCTGACTTCTGTGATTGGTGCGGTGGTTATCGGTATAGGCTGTGGTATTGTAGTGCGTAGCCGGGCTACTACAGGAGGTACGGATATTGTGGCGATGATATTGCAGAAATATTGCCATATACGTTTTTCAAAGGCGATACTGCTGGTAGATGGTATTGTGGTGGGATTCGGCCTATTGGTTATCGGTTTCGGTATCGGAAATCCGGATGATGCTACACAACCTTCGTGGCATTTGTCTTTCTATTCACTGATAGCTATTTTTGTCACTTCGAGGGTATTGGCCTATGTGATAAATGGGGAGAAGAATGACAAGATACTGTTTGTCATCAGTGATATGCGCCTTACCGCTTTGCACGACTATATTCTTAAAGATTTGGACCGTACAGCCACTTGCATCAAGAGTAGTGGTCTTTATACCAATGTAGACAAGGAAATGCTGTTTCTTGTGGTGAGTTACAAGGAAGTGGTAGGTATCAAGCAGAAGATAAGGGAAGTAGACCCAAAGGCTTTTGTAGTGGTTACCGATGCTTATGATGCATTTGGTGAAGGTTGGAAAGAGCTTCCGATGGCAGGAGAGGTACAACCCGAATAGGTAGTAATAAACAATTGTTCATTCTGTTATTAACTGAATATATAGCTTAATATCAATTGTTTAATAACTGATTATTTATGTTGCTAACATAGTTTTCAACATGGTGTTAACGATAAGTTTTTTGTTTGAATGAACGGTATTGTTGCGAAGTCGATGATGTGGAACTTATGGCATGGTTGCCATAAATTGAGTGCAGGTTGTAAGCATTGTTATGTTTATCGTGGTGATGCCCGGCGAGAGGTGGACAGTTCGGTGGTGGTGCGGACAAAAAACTTTGACCTGCCTTTGCGTAAAAAGCGTAACGGAGAATTCAAGATACCACCTGGAACATTTGTCTACACCTGCTTTACTTCCGATTTCTTTGTGGAAGATGCTGACAAATGGCGGGCCGAAGCATGGGAGATGATTCGTTGTCGCAGTGACCTGCATTTTATGATGATTACCAAGCGTATAGACCGTTTTTCTGACTGTCTGCCCGATGATTGGGGAGACGGATATGATAATGTAACCATCTGCTGTACGGTTGAAAACCAGGCTTGCGCCGATTATCGCTTGCCCATTTATAAGAGGGCTCCTATAAAGCATAAGATAATAATCTGTGAACCGCTGCTGGAAAGGATAGATTTAAGTACTTATGCTGTTGGCGAATGGATTGAACAGATAGTTGCAGGGGGAGAATCCGGTTACGAAGCCCGCCCTTGTGATTTTGAATGGGTGATGGACCTTCGCAGAATTTGTGTGGAAAATAAAGTGGACTTCTGGTTCAAGCAGACCGGTTCTAAGTTCGTCAAAGACGGAAAGACATATAATGTGAAACGCCAATTTCAACATTCGCAGGCACGCAAGGCGGGAATAAACATCAGTTTATAATTGTCCGCTTTCTACCATCAATATCACCCGTTCGGTTAATGCATCGTCTCCCATAGGGTCGTATTGCTTCTTTAGACTGGCGCCGAAGAGTGCGGCAAAAGTCTGGTAGAAACCGGCTTTGAAAGGGCCCATAAAAGCTTTTACCAGTTCATATCCGGTGGAGTTGGTCTGTCGGTCTACCAGTTTTATTAACAGTTTGCCTTGGGCAAAGGTAAGTTTCTTCATGCGGGGAGTGTATTGCTCCTTCAAGCTTTTCTCTACTGCTTTCATGTGTTTCTGGCGGGCTTTCTCGGTGGGCAGGGTCATCATGTATTCGTAGGTTTCAATGATGGCACGGTTAATCTCCTTGGAGATGGGAAGTACCTTCTTTACGTCACGAATGAGTTTGTAGTACTTGTTCATGTCGCGCTTGTTCTTGAATTTAAGCGGCTTGAAGATGTAGACAGTGGGGAGCTTGACATAAGGGATGGTATCTCCTTCGTAAACGCACATGGGAGTAAGATAGACACTCTTTTGCGCAGCAGACTGTGGTTGCTGCTGTGCAAAACATTTCAGGCTTCCGAGAGAAAGAAACATGATGAGTATTACTATGTTAAGCCTTGCGTTCATGTTGCAAAAGTACACCATTCTGTGTAATGTTGTTGCATCATGTTGATTTTTCCTTGCTCAATTAACTTATTTAAGGTAACTTCGCTTCCCAAAACATGAAAGTGACCTACTATTAATGGAATTACTCAAGATAGGAGTTTTTGTAAGTATGCTGTCAATGACTCCTATGCTTGAAGCTCAAAATATATCCGGCCTTCAGAAAGAACAGCCTTTACTTCTTTTGGGAGAAAATTTGGAACAACTCTCCATCGGGAATGAGGAAGAATACGGTTGGGAAGATGAATTGGAGGAGTTGTCCCGACGTCTGCAAGAGCCTGTCAACCTCAATGCCGCCACTAAACGGCAATTGGAGCAGTTTCCTTTTCTTACGGATATACAGATAGAGAATCTTCTGGCTTATGTCTATATACACGGACAGATGCAGACCATTTATGAATTGCAACTGGTGGAGGAGATGGATAAACGTACCATCGACCTACTGCTGCCCTTTGTCTGTGTGCGGGCAGTGAAAGCGGGTAGGGGGTATCCTGCTTTAAAATCTATACTGAAATACGGGAAACACGAAACATTGGCACGTTTGGATGTACCGTTCTATATCCGTAAAGGATATGAGAAGAATTACCTGGGACCTTCCCTTTACCATTCTTTGCGCTATAATTTTCATTATGGAGATTATCTCCAAATAGGCGTGACGGGAGAGAAGGATGCCGGAGAACCCTTCTTTGCCCTGCACAACAGAAAAGGCTATGATTACTATTCTTTCTATTTTCTGATAAAGAATCTGGGGCGGCTGAAGGCTTTGGCATTGGGCAATTACCGTCTGAGCTTCGGGCAGGGACTGGTACTTAGTACAGATTTTCGTTTAGGAAAAACATTCTCTATGTCTACAACAGAATATCGTACCGGAGGCATCCGTAAGCATAGTTCTACCGATGAGTACAATTATTTCCGGGGAGTGGCGGCAACGGTGGGAGTATTGCCTTACTTGGATATTTCGGCTTTCTATTCGCATCGCTCCATGGACGGTGTGGTGGAGGATGGCGAGATAACTTCCATTTACAAGACAGGGTTGCATCGCACGCAGAAGGAGGCAGATAAAATGAATGCCTTTGCCTTGCAGGTGATAGGTGGAAACATGACCTATGAAAAGAACTCTCTGAAGGTGGGAGTGACGGGGATTTACTATTTTTTCGACCGTCCTTACAAGCCTCGGTTGAACAAGTATGCAAAGTACAATCTTCATGGAAGTGATTTCTATAATGTGGGCATGGATTATAGGTATCGTCTGGGCCGTTTTGTCTGGGTGGGGGAAGCGGCAACCGGCAGTAAAGGCTATGCGTTGCTGAACCGGCTGAAGTATAATCTTTCTTCCGATTATCATCTGCTACTTGTTCACCGGTATTACTCATATGATTATTGGACTTTGTTTGGGCGTTCCTTTGGCGAAAGCAGTATGCCGCAGAATGAGAACGGATGGTATCTGGCAGCAGAGGTCACACCTTTCGCCCGGTGGAAGTTTTTCACTTCACTGGATGTGTTTTCTTTTCCTTGGTGGAAATACCGTATAAGTAAGCCCTCAAAGGGAGTGGATGCCATGTTTCAGGTTACTTATACTCCTCGAAAGAGCCTTTCGATGTATTTTAATTATCGGTACAAACAGAAAGAAAGAGACGTGACGGGTACAAGCGGTGCAGTTATCGAACCTATCTATCACCATAAACTCCGTTATCGGCTGACCTATATGCCGGGAAGATATATCTTTCGTACTACAATAGATTATAACCACTTCCGTCAGCAGGATGGGAAAGGGTATCGCTTTGATAGACGGCAAGGTTATCAGTGTACTCAACTTTGCTCGTACACTTTCCCCTTCCCTCTGTCAGTTTCCGTGCAGGGAACCTGGTTTCATACGGACGATTACGATTCGCGTGTTTACGCCTCCGAGCGTGGATTGTTATATACTTTCTATACCCCTTCCTTCTATGGCAAAGGATTCCGTTACTCCACTCATCTGCGATATGATTTGAGTAAGAACTTCATGTTTCTTGCCAAGTTCGGACAGACGGTTTATCAGGATAGGCAGACGATTGGTTCGGGCAATGATGAGATACCGGGAAATAGGAAAGCGGACTTGCAGATGCAACTGCGTATCAAGTTTTAGAAACTGTTTTAATTTTATTTTTCAGGTTGCCTCAGAAGAAAACTGAAATAAAATTAAAACAGTTTTTTAGAGTCTTCTCTTTATCTGTCACTTTCTTCCAACATGAAAATTTCATTTACAGTCTTTCCGAATATCTCTGATATTTTCAATGACAGCAAGGTGGAAGGGACATACTTTCCCGATTCTATGGCATTGATGGTTTGCCGGCTCACTCCTATGGCTTCAGCCAATTGCTGTTGGGTCATATGCTTGATGGCTCTTTCTACCCTTAATGTATTAGTCATTGTTGCTCCTCCTAAATTTATAAAGTTCAATGTTGTACTTTATGATGAACAGAAACAATATCATGAACAAGTCTATAAATACAAAATTAAGATATTGCATGTCATAAATCAGCATAGTGCATACTATCAGTAGGGAATACGCTGTTATGGTAGCCCAGATAAGAGAGTTTGAACGAATATTGGCAATGCATTCATCTTCGTCCTTTTCTTTTGAGAAAGCTATGAACAAGAGTGAAACCGTAAGCCCTATCATACTCAACTCGTCGAATAAAGAGTTCTTGATAATACCCCAGGGAATTACTGACAACGCGTTTACCTTCAACCAATCTTCATTGCTGCCGTCGAAAAGGCAGATGAAGGACGTGATGGCGAATGGGACAAATAAACACCAACCTATCTTTCTGAAAGTGGTTGGAAATAAATAGTTCTTTCTCATAATACTATGCATTTAGATGCTATCTGCAAATGTAATGTATACTTTACATATAAACAAGTAAAATAGATAAAATGTAATGTATGATTTACTTTTTTAACATGAGATGTATGCTTTATAAAGGGAATATTTTCTTTTATGGGTAAACTTTTGCAAGCCGAACATTGCCAGATACCATAGTTTTCACTTAACTTTGGAGCGGTAAGATTGTTTAAGCATTAATCAAACCGTAAATCGTCAAATCGTAAATAGTATGACTGTCATTTATCCATCTCCCATATTCGGTCCCGTTCATTCTCGCCGTCTGGGAGTATCTTTGGGAATAAATTTATTGCCGGCAGACGGCAAAGTATGCACTTTCGACTGCATTTACTGTGAATGTGGCTTCAATGCCGACTATCGTCCCAAACAGCCGTTGCCTACGCGCGAAGAAGTCCGTTCGGCCCTTGAAGCCCGCCTGCGGGACATGCAGCAAAACGGACCTACACCGGATGTACTGACTTTTGCCGGTAATGGAGAACCGACGGCACATCCCCGTTTCCCCGAAATCATAGAAGATACACTTGCCTTGCGCGACAAGTATTTTCCGAATGCAAAGGTGAGCGTACTGAGCAATTCTACCTTTATTCATCGTCCTGCCGTATTCGAGGCTTTGAACAAGATTGACAACAACATCCTTAAACTGGATACGGTGGATGAAGAGTATATCCGTGTACTTGACCGTCCTACCGGACATTACTCCATCCGGGAGATTATAGAAGGGATGAAAGCGTTCAAAGGGAACTGCATTATCCAGACCATGTTTCTCAAAGGAAGTTATAAAGGACAAGATATGGATAATACATCCGATAAATTTGTTCTTCCCTGGCTGGAAGCTGTCAAGGAGATTGCTCCCCGCCAAGTGATGATTTATACCATCGACCGCGAAACGCCCGACCATGATTTGCAGAAGGCCACCCGCGAGGAACTGGATCGCATTGCGGAACGGATACGGGAAACGGGTATATCGGTAAGTGTTTCTTATTAATAATATACTTATGAAATCAATAGCAATTAAAGATTTAAGCGAGAACTTCTTCGAAGTGATAGGCAAAGAGTGGATGCTGGTTACGGCAGGCAGTAAAGAACATTTCAACACCATGACTGCCAGTTGGGGAGGTATTGGCTGGCTTTGGAACAAGCCGGTGGTGTTTGTCTTTATACGTTCCGAGCGCTATACGTATGAGTTTATGGAGGAGAACGAATATTTCACCCTTTCTTTTTTAGGAAAGGAAAACCGGAGCATTTACAACCTTTGTGGCAGTAAATCGGGTAGGGAAGTGGATAAGGTAAAGGAAACTGGTCTGAATCCTATCGTTACCGAGCGGGGAAACATTCTCTTTGAGCAGGACCGCCTGGGATTGGAGTGCCGCAAGCTTTTCATTACCGATATGAAAGAAGAACTCTTTCTCGACCATTCCGTCTACGAGCGTTGGTATGGCGGTGACCACGGTGGATTGCACCGGGTTTATGTAGCCGAGATTGTAGATGCCTGGGTAAAGGAATAGCTCCTTTACCACAGTTTCAAGTCATATTCGGCTTCCACCTTCTCTTCTATTTCATCCGGAAGGGCGGGGAAGAAGTCGATACCTGTAATCCGTTCCACTTCGTCCACTGTATTGACGTAGCTGTCCAACGGATGATTGCCTGATGCATTCTTATAAATGAAGCCGATGGCTTTGGGGGGATTGCTGTCTGCACACAGAACGACCTTGAAGAATGCTTCGGGCACTGTAATTTTGTGCTTCTTGCCAATGGTACGGTGGCGTTGGTCATAGAGAATAGGACCGCATACAATGTATATCTTGCCTTCTTCTTGTGCCCAACGGCGGCATGACTCTTCCAGTTCTTTCCAGTCGCCACGGTTTAGATTGTGGTTCTGCGGGCAAATGTTTGTCATGTAGAAGCTCTCTTGCATGGCTTTCCAGTGCCAGCGGTTGTCACCGGCCGGACACATATGTCCGCGGTCCATGCCGGCTCCTTTGTAGTCATCGGTGGTTACTGCCTCGTGCTCAGGCAGGTCGGGGTCGGGCAGGAACTTGTCTGTACGGCTTTCACGCTCCACCAGTTTTTCGGGAGTGAGTTCCCAGGCTACCCAGTTGGGTATCTTTAAATCTTTGTTGTAGGATACTGTGTAGCCTTTCCGCTGGAGAATCTGTTCGGAGACGTTCTTCAGCTTTGCCGGTATTTCAAGGCGTGTGCCTGCCGTGAGTTCTATTTTGGCAGGCGTAGAACTCTTTTGCCTGGCATCCGAAAGTATCTTTGCAACGGGTTCATAGGCAAGGCAGACCGCACATATAAACAATATAAGATAATAGACGCCTTGCGATTGTTTCTTTTTTTTTCGTGCCATGCCGGGATTAGTGTTGGATAATCATTTTGGCCCTTTCCAGTGCCACATTTATGTTCGGACAGATATTTTCTTCGCCCAACAGCTCATAGAAGCCCGATTTTTCCAGTACCTTATGTACCTTTTCATTGACACCGGAGAGCACAATGGTTATTTTTTCCTTTTGGGACATCTCACAAAGGCTTGTCAAGTTGTGGATACCGGTAGAATCGATGAACGGAACTTTACGCATGCGGATGATGCGCACTTTGGGGCGGTCGCCCAGCCGCGCCATGATTTCTTCGAATTTGGTGGCGATGCCGAAGAAGTAAGGACCGTTTATTTCATATACTTCCACATCCTCGGGGATTATCAGGTGCTCGTCATTGCTTGCAATGTCCGATTCTGCATTCGGGTCTATTTCATCTTTGATGACGGATATTTCGGTAGTCTCCATGACGCGGCGCATAAACAGCACGCAGGCAATCACCAGACCTACTTCAATGGCAATAGTCAGGTCGAAAATGACGGTCAGGAAGAAAGTAATCAGCAGTACCGTGACATCCGATTTAGGATTCTTCAATAATGCCTTGAACGTACGCCAACCACTCATGTTATAGGATACTATGACCAGTACACCCGCCAGGCAAGCCATTGGGATATACTGTGCCAGCGGCATGAGGAACAGTAGGATAAGCAGCAATACCACTGCATGCACCATGCCTGCTACGGGAGTTTTTCCTCCGTTGTTGATGTTTGCCATGGTACGCGCGATGGCTCCGGTGGCAGGGATACCGCCAAACAGCGGGGTAGCCATGTTGGCAACACCTTGTGCTATCAGTTCCGTGTTGGAATCGTGTTTGTCGCCTATCACACCATCGGCCACGGTGGCAGACAGCAAAGATTCGATGGCACCCAGTACAGCGATTGTAATGGCTACGGGGAACAAGTTCTTTATCGCTTCCCAATCCAGGGCAGGCATCACGGCATCCGGCAGTTCGGCACGGATGCTGAAACGGTCGCCGATGGTATCGATACAATCAATGCCTCCATATACTTTCATCAGCCAGACTGCCACTGTCACCACGATGATGGCAATAAGTGACCCCGGAATCTTCTTCGAGAACCGCGGTGTAATGGCAATGATGAAGATGCTGACAATACTTACAATCGTGTTCCACCAGTTTACGGTATCGAAATGTCGGAAATAAATCATCCATTTTCCTACAAAGTCTCCCGGAACTTTCTCTCCTCCGAACGTCAACCCGAAAATATCGGCAATCTGCGTAGTGAAGATGGTGACGGCAATACCGCTTGTAAAACCTACGATGATGGGATAGGGGATAAACTTAATGACAGCTCCCAGCTTGAACACTCCCAGCAGGATGAGCAGTACGCCTGCCATCAGTGTGGCGACAATAAGCCCCGATTCACCGTATTGCTGGATGATGCCATAGATAATGACGATGAACGCACCGGTCGGTCCTCCAATCTGTACCTTGCTCCCACCCATCAGGGAGATGATGAAACCGGCTATGATAGCCGTAATGATACCTTTCTCCGGTGATACGCCGGAGGCGATACCGAATGCAATGGCAAGCGGGAGGGCAACGATACCTACAATGATACCTGCCATCAGGTCTGCCATGAACAGTTCTTTAGAGTAATTTTTTAAAGCCGTGTATAGCTTTGGTCTGAATCCGAACGCTTTCATTATAATCTACTTTTTTATACGTTTTTTTATACAGAATGTAATGTATATATTGCAAATTGCCTGCAAAAGTAGATAAAATAATGGATATTAGTGAACACAACTGTGATGTATTTTGTTTTCCTTATCAGATATGTGCTATTAATTATGTCTGAAATACCTCTTCGGGTTATCGGTGAAGATAGATTCTTTCTATAAGACGATAAATAAATCCGATGGGGCAGAGGTGTGATTATTCCAAACTAAATTCGTAATTTTGTGTTGTTTATAAACAGTACGAACGACATTTATACGTAATTATATTAACTAATAAAAAAAGAGACTATGGCTAAAAGTGTTAAAGGAACTCAGACTGAGAAGAATCTGCTGACTTCATTCGCTGGTGAATCACAAGCAAGAATGCGTTACACTTATTTTGCAAGTGTAGCCAAGAAAGAAGGTTACGAACAAATCGCCGCTATTTTCACAGAAACGGCTGACCAGGAAAAGGAACACGCTAAACGTATGTTCAAGTGGCTGGAAGGCGGTATGGTGGAAATCACCGCTTCTTATCCTGCAGGTGTTATCGGCACTACCCTGGAAAATCTTCAGGAAGCTGCTGCCGGCGAACACGAAGAATGGTCATTGGATTATCCTAAGTTTGCTGATATTGCAGACGAAGAAGGTTTCCCCGAAATCGCTCTTATGTACCGTAACATCGCCATTGCCGAAAAGGGACACGAAGAACGTTATCGCGCTTTTATCCAGAATATAGAGACTGCCAGCGTATTTGCCAAGGAAGGCGAAGTGGTATGGCAGTGCCGCAACTGTGGTTTCATCTACACCGGTAAGGAAGCTCCTCAGGTATGCCCGGCTTGCTTGCATCCGCAGGCTTACTTCGAAGTAAAGAAGTCAAACTATTGATGATAATTTCCTCATAGAGAGAACAAAGTCCCGCAGAGCGAAAGCAAGCTCTGCGGGGCTTTTTGTTTGCTGTGACAGTCATATAGCTTGTAATTGCTGCACATTTGCTGCAGCGTCACTGCAAACAAATTGCAGTGCGACTGCAAAACTGTTGCAGTGCTGCTGCAAACCGGTATGCAGTGACGCTGCAAAAAGTATGCAGTCGTTTTGCAGTGGCTGTACAGTACGACAGCAAGCTGTGTATGGCGATGCTGCAGCGGGCAGAGAAGGATTAATAGCCGGTTGTTGGAGATGTAGGGGGATTAATGGTTGCTTGGAACACTATTGAAAGTGCTTCATAACTGTTGGCAGCATCGGTTATTTCAAGCAGTTTCTCCCAGTTGGCTACCGGTTCCGTCTTGTGGTTGATGCGTTTTTCGGCTTTTATTCTTAATGTTCCGTCTTCAGTGGTGGCTTGGACAATGAAAGCGCCGCAGTCGTTTTCTACTTTTACGTTCAGTCTTTCCAGGCCTTCGGGAGAAATTCGATAACCTTCCGGCAGATTGACTGTGATGTCCCATTGGTAACAACGGGGCATCTCCCAATAAATGTCCTCCTTGCGCAGGCGTTGTTCGCCTTTCAGCTCTGGCTGTGACCCTATCAACCGACCTACGGAGAGAACAAAGTTTGTACCCGCTTTCTTTACGTATCCGTCCAGTACATAGTCCACTTGATAGGCAAGTGCCGCACTGTCTGCCCGGTTTCCGATGCTGAAAAGCTGGTAGCCGAGGAGTGTTTCCAGTCCTTCTTCCGAGCCATGATAACCGATGATTTCATTACGGTAACGCTCTTTCTCCTGCTCCCGTTCACGGCGGTAACTTTCGCGCAGGTCGGCATGGAATTTTTCTTTGGTTTCGTCGTAGATGGTGGCTGTAATACCCAGTTGGCGACGAACGGAGTTGTAAAGGTCCTCGTCCATAATGAGGTAGGGTTGGAAGTGTTCTTTCAGAGCACCGCTCATCTCTTCCCGGCGACTGATGTGGAGAGTGGTGCCGCTTATAGAAGCGTTTATGGTAGCCATATCCCGGTTGTCTTGGGGGGTGGCGGAGGGAAGGGTAAGGCATGTGTTGTCTTCCAGTATGGCTTCTTCGCCTTGCAGGCTGGCAGGCACTTCACCGGGAACAGCATAGCAGGCCGGTGGAGTATAGCATTTTCCGTTGGATTCCAGATAGATAAACCAAGTGGTATTGCTGTAGTTGATGAGCTGGTCCAGAGGCTCCCGGGTATCTTTGGTCGTGATTCCTGTCCGGTGGGGAATACTTGCTTTTTCCAGAAGTTCGTGCATCAGCAGGATGAAACTGGCGGGAGTATAGTCCGCACCGTTTTCCATATACCGGTAATAGCAGTATTGGTAGAGGTAGTCCATCAGTTTCTCATCGCTCCATCCTTCGGCTTGTCGGTTTTTAAGGGCTTTGGATATTTCGCCTTTCCGTCCGCTGCGCAGACCAGACCAGTTGGTGCCGGGAGCTTTCATGGAGGCACGTGTGTCATCTGTCATCAGCTTCGGATTGGGGTTGGCATATAGTCCGGGTTTACGGGCGCTGGGTGGCATCCAGGCATAGGGTGTCTTGCTGTTGTAGATGTACATCAGAATCATGGGCGTTTGCCGGGCACTGTTGTACCAGAAGTCGGGAATGACACGTCCGGAGTCTCCGGTATGCAAGTCGAGGATATGGTTTCCTTCGGTATCGGTGCTATGGTCGAAGTCCCTTGCTCCGTTCAGGCAACGGTAGAAAGTGCTCAGCTTCGGGTCTATCTCGCAATGGACGGAATAGGCAAGCAGAGGATAGCTGTCCATAAAGTAAAAACCGAAAGGTTCGGGATTCTGGTTGTTCAGTATGGTGTATCGTACGAAGAACAAGTCGATGATGTCTCCGATTTCCAGTCCGGGTACGGCCAGCTTGTTCCATTTCTCTTGGATGTTGCGGCTACGTGGGTGGCCGCCTTCATCGGTTTCCATGTACTCCTGCGGGTCTGTTTCCTGAATTGTTCCGTCCGGTTTGATGATGCGCACACCCAGTATACGCTGTTGTTCATTGCGGGTGTAGCGTTCTTTTTCCTGGGAAAGGAAGCTGAACTGTGACATCTCTTCCAGTGCACTTTGGCTGTTGATGTATACCATTTGGCGGTAGATGCTGCGGCAGGTTATCTGTTGTTTGGTCAATCCCATTCCCCACCAGTCCAACTTGGTTTTCCGGGTTACCTCCAGACGGCTGTGTGCGGCAAGGATAACGGCGGGTTCGTTTCTGTATTTCTCGGGTACAGTCATATTTTTAAAGTCGGGCAGGTTCAGCGACCATACTTCATTGCGCACTTCGCTTACGAGCGCAGCATATTTGTCTTCTTCCTTTTGGGCATTCAGTCCCGAAGTGGCAAGTAACATCAGCAGCAGTAGGAAAAAACGTGTTGTTTTCATGGTGATGGCGTTTTATATTCAATTATTTGTTTAAAGGGTGTTTTGCCGGATTACTATCTGTTCGTTGCAGGCTTTTTTCCATTGTCGCAGGGCATCATTCCAAGCAGGGATAAGAGCAAGTGGAATACGTTTTCTGCGTATCTCCATCACTTTTCGGAAGTGGATATATCCTGCTCCGGCGCGGTAGGAGCAACTGAGGATGCCCTGATTCGTTTCAATGTGAAAGTCTGCAGGCAAATAAGACACGGCATATCCTTGTGGAATATCAATCGTTACCTCGCGTACAATACGGCATCTCCACGGCAGTAGGTAATCCTGCTTGCGGCGGGTGGTGTCAATGGGCTGGTGGAAGAAATCTTCGTGCGGGTCTGCTTCGAGGCAGTACTCTCCATCGGCCGATTGTACGGCAGCGGTATTGTTTATCTGATTGTTTAGCAGGTCTGTCTGCTTTTCCTTGGGGGTGTCATGGTAGAGACTGAGCAGGTATTCCTTGTATTCGCCCGTACTTACGCGGGTGGCGGTGCCTTTCAGGGTAGGGGGATTGCTGTCCGTCATCAAGCGATAGTGATAATTGAGACTGTCCGTAGAGGCGGAGGCATCCTGCTGGGGAAGAGTCAGTATCAGGCAGCTGTCTCCGTTTTCTACCAGTGCTTTTCGGCCTTGTATACCTTGGGGGATGTCTTCGGGCGGTAGGTATCGGTAGGTGGCATCCAGGCAATATCTTTTCCCTTGATGGAAAAGAAGGCAGAAGGCATGGTTGATGGCAGCCAGTGTCGGCACTTCGTCGGGAGAACTGGCGATGTCGTCCGTACCGATATAGGCCATTTGGGCATCGAATCCTTGGGCTTTCAGCAATGTGCGCAGCAGGAGTGCCATTCCCTTGCAGTCGCCGTAACGCTTGCGCAGCACTTCGGCAGGCCGGTCGGGCCGATGTCCTGCCAATCCGTTTTCAAAGGCGATGTAGCGTATGTTCTGCTGTACATAGGCATAGGTGCGGCGTATCTTCTCCAGTTCATCGGTGCATCCGGCAGTAATTTCATCCGTCAGCATTTCGGCTTGGGGGAGAGTGCAGTCCACCTCGGCCAGTCCGTTCAGCCAGCGGTACATGGCCTGTACATCGGCAAAGGGACCGGTCACCAGCAGATGGGGATAGAGGCAGTTGTCTGCGGGAGCAGCTTCTTCCTTTCGGGTGGCAGGCACTCCTTTTAAGGTGTAGACAAAAAGGGAATCCCCTTCCTTATTCACGCTCTTTTCACACCGGATGCCGGGACCGAAGTTCTTCTCCACCAGCCGGAAACGGGACAGTGCGGCAGGAATGGTGACGGTGATACGTTTCTTGCGGATGAAGTATTCCTCCGGAAAGTAGATGTGTGTAAAGTAGCGCAGGTCATGGAAGGTACGGTTGAACTGTACGGCCGCCTTTTTCCCCTGCCGGCTTAGGGAGAGGTTGAAGTAGCAGATACGGGTATCGTCGAAGAATACATTTTCCGGTGTGGCATGGCGGTGGATGGCTTTGGGGGCAAGTACTCCCTTAGCTTTGGCTTCGTCCAGAGAGATGAATTCGCCATAGAACATATGAGGTTGTACGGTAGCTCCCATTCGTGAAGCTTCATATTCGGTCTTTCGGGTGTTTTGTACGATGGGGTTGTTTCCCGGGCCTTCTTTAAAAACATAGCTGTCTTCACAGCAGTTGATGATGATATTGTCGTCCATCGTCTGACTGTAGAGACAGCTTGAGAAAATATACAAAAAAATGAAAGAGAAATATTGTTTCCTCATGATGGAGAGGATTTATGTTTATTTCTTGGCGTGCGGATAGTCTATCGTGTAGTGCAGTCCGCGGCTTTCCTTGCGTTCCATGGCTTGCTTTGTTATCAGGTATCCTACGTTTATCATGTTGCGTAGTTCGCACAGCTCTCGGGTAGCCTTGCTCCGCTTGAAGAGTGCTTCTGTCTCCTCGTAAAGTATGTCCAGTCGGTTCCAGGCACGTGTCAACCGGGTATTGCTGCGGACAATACCTACGTATGCCTCCATAATCTGGTTCACTTCCTTCATGCTTTGTGTGATGAGGACACGTTCTTCGGTGGAAATGGTACCTTCGTCGTTCCATTCGGGAATGTCTTCGTTGAAGTCATAACGTTCCAGTACGCTCAGCGCGTGTTTGGCTGCCGCGTCGGCATAAACCACGGCTTCAATCAGTGAGTTGCTTGCCAGACGGTTGCCACCATGCAGTCCGGTGCACGAACATTCGCCGATGGCGTACAGGCGGCGGATGCTGCTCTGTCCGTCCAAATCCACCTTGATGCCACCGCAGAGATAATGGGCGGCGGGGGCTACCGGTATGTATTCCTTTGTAATGTCTATACCGATGCTGAGGCATTTCTTGTATATGTTAGGGAAGTGCTTCTTGGTTTCTTCGGGGTCTTTGTGGGTGACGTCCAGATACACATGGTCCTCACCGCGCTGTTTCATTTCGTTGTCGATGGCACGCGCCACGATGTCACGCGGGGCCAGCGAGAGTCGCGGGTCGTACTTCTGCATGAATTCTTTTCCGTCTTTGGTACGCAGCACGCCGCCATAACCGCGCATGGCTTCGGTGATGAGGAACGAGGGGCGGTCTCCCGGATGGAAAAGGGCTGTGGGATGGAACTGGATGAATTCCATGTCTTTCACTGCTCCCTTGGCACGGTAGACCATGGCAATGCCGTCTCCCGTGGCCACCAGCGGGTTGGTGGTATGGCGGTAAACGGCTTCGCAACCGCCCGTTGCCATGATGGTGACTTTGGAAAGGAAGGTATCCACCTCGCCCGTCGCTTCGTTCAGCACATAGGCACCGTAGCACTTGATGCCGGGGGTGTGGCGGGTAACGATGATTCCCTGGTGATGCTGGGTAATGATTTCCACAGCGTAATGGTCGGTCAGTACGGTGATGTTGGGGTGTTGCTTCACAGCTTCAATGAGGCTGGTCTGTATCTCTGCACCCGTATTGTCCTTATGGTGGAGGATGCGGAATTCGGAGTGGCCGCCTTCTTTGTGCAGGTCAAACTCTCCGTCCTCCTTTTTGTCGAAGTTCACTCCCCATTTGATAAGCTCCTTGATTTGTTCGGGGGCATTGCGCACCACCTTCTCTACGGCTTCACGGTCGCTTATCCAGTCACCCGCAATCATGGTATCTTCGATATGCTTTTCAAAATTGTCTACGGCCAGATTGGTGACAGAGGCGATACCTCCTTGTGCAAAATAAGTGTTTGCCTCTTCCAAACCTGCCTTACAAATGAGGGCTACTGTTCCTTTATGCGCTACTTTCAGCGCAAAACTCATACCGGCAAGTCCGGAGCCGATAACGAGAAAATCGAACTTTCTTACCATAGGTTTTGTGTATTAAACGCCGCAAAGATAGTGTAAACCAAACGTAGAGCAAAATAAGCGGGCTTATTTTTATTTGTTATGTAAGGTATTGTTTCAATACTTCATCCAGGGATTTTTCTTTGGGCAATTCCATGTTCTTGCGCATGCGCGAACGGACTACGTTTACACTATTCCGGTTGATTCCCATGATAAGGGCTATTTCGTCGGTACTTTGGTTCATGCAGATGAGCATGGCCAGCAATTCTTCGTTGCGGGTCAGTTGAGGATAACTTTCGCGGAGCTTGGGCAGATAAGAAGGATGTATGGTGGCAAACGACCGGCGGAATGTGTTCTCATCTTCCCTGCTGAGCAGGCTTTGCACGGTGAGCTGGCGAATGGAGTTGAGGTTATTGGTAGCCATGGCCCGTTCTATTTCTTCCGTCAGTTGTTCGTTGCGGCGGTTCAGGTCTTGCTGCCGGGTAATGAGGGTCTGTATTTCCCGTTTGTTGTTTTCTATAAGTTGGTGGTTGGCCTTCCTTCGGATGATGAAATAGGCTGTAGTGGTGATAAGTAGCAACAGTAATGTAATGGAGATGCAGATGTTGTAGAACAACTGCTGTTGCTGCCATTGCACTTGTGCCGAGAGCAGTTTGTTTTCTTTCTCTTTTTGGTTGGCATCAAACCGGATGTTGGCTGCTGCCACAGCACGTTTCTTTTCGTTATTGTCCAGAGAATCGGCAAACTGTCGGTTACGGATGTAGCAACGAGCAAAATCGTCGTTCATGCCTTTGGCCAGATAGTAATCCATTAATATCTCGTTGGCATCGCGGCCTTCCATGAACTTCATGTTGATGAGGTCTTGTGCAGCCCGGTCTATCAGGTGTATGCCGTTTTGCTCCTTCCCGGTTTGCAGTAAGGCCCGGCCTAGGTGGAGGTTGAGTTGGTATTTGGCCCATTGGGGCATCCGCACGGTATCGGGACAGATGCTAAGGGCAAGTTGCAGTGCTTTTTCCAAAGAGTCGGGATAGTCCAGATAACTGTTTACCGTTTCTACTTTGTTTACGAATACGCCCTTAAAGCTGTTTTGTATCATTGACAACTTTTCTCCCAGCCTGAGGTAGTGGAATACAGAGTCCTTTTGATTCATGTTACGAAAGATCTGGGCACGGTAGCGGTACAAGTCTCCCAGTCCGAAGCTGTCTTTCAGCATGGAGTAGTATTGGGCTTTTTTGTTCATTTCCAGGGCCTGGTCGTACATACCCAGTTCGGCGTAGAGATTAGCTTGTTCTCCGTAGGCAATCACTACATTTCCAGGTGCTATGCTGTCGTTGTAAGTGGCTATGGCTTCTTGGTTAGTGGCTATAGCTTTCTCGTATTCGCCACTGAGGTGGTAATAGATGCCCAACCGTGACATTATCCGCAGCATGTTCGGGAAGTTTCCACCTTTCCGGTAGACATCTATTGCTTTTTCCAAGATTTGGATGGCTTTGGGTAGATTGTTTCCGGAGTACATGTAGACACCGCTTATGATTTCTGCCTGCCGGATAAAGTCATTGGCACTGGTACAGACCGGTAACTGGAGGTAGTCTTCTGCCAGTCGGACAGCTTCCGGGTTATTGCCATACAGTTGGTTCAGTCCGGCCTTGAAGCTCAGCAGTTCGTGCGGGCAATGTTCGCGGATGAGGGGATGGTTCCCAATGCTGTCCATATAGTCGATGCCGTCTTTGTATTGTTTGGTGTTTATGTAATTGTTCCCGCAGGCATTAAATATCTTGCGGGCATAGTAAATCAGGGTATCTGTAGTTCCGTTTTTTTCTGCCGATTCCAGGATTTCGGGCAAGGTCTGTTTGGCAAGATCCAACGTTTGTCGCGCTTTGTTTTCGAGTAGTAAGGCATTGATTTGTTGAAGGACATTGTTCCAATGCCTCATTTCGTCTTGTTCCGAAGAGGTGGAGCGGTTGGTGCAGGCTACAGCTACGAGAATCAGAAGTAAAAATGAAAGTTTTTTGGCATTCATATTTTGTGGACTGTTTGTTTTGTAAGGCAAAGATATAATTTCTTAATTTAAAATTTACAACAATGGACTTGTTTTTTGTTTCTTGTTAATTATTTGATAATAAATATAATATGAAATTGTATATCAGATTGTATATCGTATTCTTATGGTTAGGTTGTGCATATTTTGCAAATTTGTATCAAAACGATTGTAAATATGTATAATGGTGAAATAAGATACAATGAAAACAAAGAAAACAGTGACACCTTTTAATATGCAGGAGATTGCCAGAGCTTTGCGCGAAATGATTTCGGAAGATTCTCCCAATGCTTCGGAGGCTTTGTTGTCCGGAACTCGTGAGGCTGTATTCCGTGAAATCTTTATTTTTCATTATCCTTCTTTTTTAGAGAAACTTTATCAGTCTATTCCGGAGGTGGATAAGGATGAAGAACTGATATGTATGCTGGTAGCTCTTGGACAGTCTGTAAAGGAGATTGCAGAACTGATTTATTTTTCGCCGGAACGGGTAGAATTGTTATGTGCTTCGGTCTGCCGCAAGCTGAATGTGACGGAAGTTCGAGAAATGGAGATACTAATGAAGAAGTTGTTATCATAAAAATACGTACCTTAGCGGCAAAAATCAGATAAAATGAATCGAATCTTTCATGCGCGCATTGCTATGGGGCAGTATCTGTTTCTCATCCTGATAGGTATTCTCGCCGTCTATATGCTTTGGTACAAGTCTCCGTTCCCGGCTGCTATTTTCATGCTTTGGCTGGTGGTTATTATCGAGAAGCTGATTCATACCACCTATACCGTAACGCCCGACGGGAAGTTGGTGCTGTCCTTCGGCCGTTTCTCCCGGAGTAAGGAAATTCTGATGAAAGACATCACTTCTGTGGAGCGTGCTTCTTCCATGCAGGTAGGGCGGTTTGCGGTGATGCGCTATGTGCTCGTGAAATATGGCGAGGGCAAGTGTGCAGTGCTTCTTCCCGTCAAGGAGGAGGAGTTTATCCGGTTACTGGAGGAACGGAGAGGGTGAGCAATAGGGTGTGCCCACGTATGCGATTCCGTTTTAATCTGCCGTTATCGGCTCCATGGTAATGTCTCCTGTGTAGCTTTCCGGAGTTGTTTGTATGAACTTTCCCTTTATCTGTTTTTCCGTTTTTGTATATTCACCTGCGAATGTCAGCGTATAGGTAGCTACAAGCTTGCTGTAGTGTAGTGTTCCTTTTATGATGAGCCGACAGTGAGGTTGTATGCTGATGGTGGAAGTACTGCTGTTTGGACCTTTGGCTTTTGTTGTTTCGCTGCCATATTTTATGGTTGCCCCACTTAACAATAGTTCATCTCCAAACATGTAAGGGGTATTGACGAACACATCTTCTTCCCCCATCCATACAAATGCTTCGGGGTCGTTGCTCTGGAAGGTGGTTTCCTGCCATGTGTCTTCGAAGGGGGAGTTTGTGGTGGTGATACTATTGTTTAAATTGTTTTCCATGATGAAGGGCAGGAGCTCTACATCATACGTACTGAATCCATCCCCTTCTTCAAAAGAGTATTGAATATCTTTGAACAGATATTTTTCAGCATCTTTAATTTCGTCTTTATCATAACAGCCGGTCGTGCAAACAATCAGCATGGCGGACAATACGAGGTGGAATAGTTTCTGTTGTTTCATAGCCTTTACTTTTTGTGGGGATGTACATGCAAAGATAAGTTTATTTTTTGAAACTGTTCATAATAAGCACTTTATTTTCCTGATAATATAGTCTTTCCGTAGAGGCAGATTGTTTTTGAATCATAAATAAAGCTTAATTTTAGCTCTTCTGTTTGCAGTTTTTCGGATATGGCAGCGTCCATTATGTAAAAAAGAAACGAACATGAATTTGAATTGTGCCATTTTACATGCAGACCCGGAGATTGCCGGAAGGTTGGAAGAGTATATCGACAAGGTTCCTTTTCTCTCTTTGCACGGAAAGTACGGCAATCCTCTTGAAGCGCTGAAGGATTATTATGAGACAAAAGTGGAAGTTTATTTTGTCGGCATCTATCCGGTGGAAGAAGGTGAAATCAACGGAATGGATTTTTGCAGGCTCTTGTCCTCGTCCACTCGTGTCATTTTCATTACAGATACCGACAAGTATGCTGCCGAGTGTTTCCGCCTGGATGCGTTGGACTATCTGATGGACGGGCTCAATTTCTCCACGTTTTTCCAGTCTGTCAGCAAGGCGGCACGCTGGTTCTCTTTGCAAGATGCAGGTACGTCCGACTCCAAGCACAGGCAAGGTCTGGAAGAGGCTCCGAAGGTGATTTACATGCGGTGTGACAACCGCATCATGCGGCTCGACCTGGAGCGGATAAACTACATAGAGGGTTTGGGGGATTACGTCAAGATTTTCTGCAAGGGTGCCTCCAAACCTGTCTTGAGCCTATGCAGTATGAAGTACATGGAGGAAAAACTTCCGGCGGACGAATTTATCCGCGTGCACCGTTCTTTTATTGTCCGCATGGACTGCATCAGCGCCATCGGGCGCAGCACACTGCTCATCGAGCAGAAGGATGTCCCCATTGGCGATGCTTACCGCGAAAGGGTGAAAGGGTATGTGTCCAGGCTGGCAGTGTTGTAATACCCTGTTTTCAGATACTATATACTTTGTTTGTTGGATCTATAGTTCCAGCGTGCTGCATCTATATATGCAACGCGTTGCATATATAGATCCAACAAATGATAATCATTCGGTGTAAAATCCGTGTAATCTGTGGTGAACCGGAACCTTGTATTACTTTAGTTTTGCTCTCGAAATCCTTTCCCCGAACGTCAAGTTCAGATTCAGGCTGAATCGGCTTTCCTGCATCAGATTGCTGCGTGTGTTCAGTTGTTTCCGCCAGGTGGCGCCCAGCGAAAGATAGGAGTACCGGATGGGGAAGCTCGCCCCTACACTGGCTTCCAGATACTGCATCTTCCCGCCTTTCAGGTTGATATAGGAGTTGCCGAAACCTATTCCACCCATCAGCTCGGTGGAACGTGCCAGACGTGGCTTGGTAATGTAGCTGCCTCCCAGGTTCACTTTGTGCTGGTTCTCGTATTTCATGGAAGTGTAGGAGGAGGAGTTGCGGCTCCAGTCCAGGTAGTTGTAGTCGGCGGTCAGCACCCAGCGTTCGGTGGTTATGCTGAGGCCGGTGCCGAGGTGCATGGGCAGATATTGTGTACGGCTGTGGTATCCTTTATCGAGGTTCTCGCTGGTAGATGAGTTGCTGTAAGTCAGTGTATTGTCGTGGCTGATGGGAAGGGAGGGAGCAAATACCAGCCCTGCCGCCCACTTCCGTTGTCCGGTCGCACCCCATTCGTAATGTATGCCGAAGTCCGCATAAAAGGCCCGTTTGGAGGATTCGTACTTTACGACGGCGCTTTCCTGCGTTTCGCTCTGTGTCACTGTGCCCACTATCATCCCCAGGTTGATGCCGACCGACAGTTGCCTGCTCAGTGCAAAGGCATTGGTGACGTAGCACCGGTATAGTCCGCCCGTACCCTCAAAGAGCGAGTAGGTGTAGTTGCCGGGCATTCCCTCTATCTCTTCTTCGGTCTGGATGACATAGCCCACACTGCTGTATGGTGCTGCACCTACAAGGGCATACCAGCGCGGCAGGACACGGAAGCTCATGCTGATGCGGTTGGGGTTGCCGGTGAAGTTGGAGCTGTGTTCGCTCAGAAAGGAGTAGCGGGCATATGAGGCAGATACACCCACATCGAACGTGAAGCAGGCGGTGTCCATGCGGGTGATGGCTGCGGGGTTCAGCGTGTTCAGAAATCCGGTACGGTTCAGGGCGATGCCCGTGTTGCCCATGCCGGCATAACGTCCGCCGTCACCGGCACTCAGTTCGCCCACTCCGTACATGGAGGTGGGCAGGTTGGTGGTGTTCTGGGCCACGGCGGTGAGGCTTGCCGTACACAGACTGCACAGCAGAAGGGGAATCCGGTAATGGCGTTTCATTGCTCGTTGTATATTTTGAATCTTACGTCTAATCTGCATTGTCTCTCTTGTTCGGGGTCGTTGGTGAAGATGACCTGGTTGAAGGTGGTGGTGCTTTCTTCGTCTGTCAGACTCATCAGCAGTTTCTGCCGCTTGATGCCCGAAGTGCCGTAGTTGTTGCGGATGAATTCGGTGAGGTCGAAGGAGTAGTAGGTCTCTTTCCCGTACATCTCGTCGATGGTCAGGTCGCCGGTCTGTACGGTTACGCCGTCACTGCCGTATACGTAGTCCTCCAGCACATTGTTCTCGTCCGTGATATAAAGGCGGATGTCATTGGGAAGCTGGCTCACTTCGTTGTAGCTCCGGGCCAGAGGATAGAGGTAGAGTGTGGCGCTCTCTATGGAGACTATCTGTCCGGTACTTCCGAGGCTGTTGAGGTAGGGGAATTCCAGTTGGTTGTAGTAACCCGTCAATCCCTGCATATAGGCCAGGCAACCCATGTCGCTGGAGTGGACGAGGTTCTCTATTCCGCTTTTCAGGGAAGCAAGGTGGGTGCCGGTGGGGTCGTGCCGGATACCGGTATAGGCATAGTCGGTGTTTACGTTGAAAGTCAGCACTTGTCCGGTCCGCTGGTTGGAGACTTCCTGATAGTGGAGGTTGATGCTCATGGCAGAATCGTTCACCATGAATCCGGTGATACACTGCCCGTCGTTTTCGGGAACAAAGGCCAGTCCGGGGAATTTCTTCTTGAACTTGTCTTGGGTATCGAAGTAGTCATCTTGGGCCACGAGGTCATTCAGCAGTTGTTGTCCCCATGAGTCGGGCAGGCGGACGCTTACTTCCTTCTTCCGCCCCGGGCAGGGGGTGAAGGTAAAGCTGAAGAGTGGGGCATCTTCCGTCGGGAGTACGGTGCTGTTGTAAAGGTCCTCGTCGTTGTCCAGCACGATGGGGTTTTTCAGCCGGTAGATGGAGATGCGCTGTTGCGTCAAGGTATCTCCCCAGAAATGGCCCGAAGGTATCATCCGTAGTACGAGGGAGTCGAGGGTATAGGTGTAGTCTGTGTTGGGGGTGAAGTGGGACGTGGAGTATTCGGCATAGTAGGTGGCGGATACATCTCCCCAAGAGCTGCTCCGGTAATGTCCCAGCTGGCAGATGCTGTCGCCCCGGGTCTCTATGGAGTCTAGCAGGATGGTGCTGATGTCTACCGAGCAGGTGTCTGCGTATACATTATAGAAGGAGCTTTCCACGAGGCTCTTTCCAAGCTGCGAGTTCTCGTCCTGGCAGGCGCAGAAGATAGCGAGGACTGCGAATAAGCTGTACAATGACTTCTTCATTTCTGTTCTTTTAGTTGGTGGCAAAGGAAAGGCAAAACTTTTATATCTTCCTACAAAAATCGGCGTTCGGACGGTTTTTATCGGTAAAGGCGTTTAACGGGAATTTCGGACTGTTCGTCGGTTATTTTTGTCGGTGTGGTTGCGGTGGTTTACTTTTGCGGACAGACAAAAAGGACCTCCCGCAGCTTCTTGTTTTGGAAAGTGGGAAGTATAAAGCTTAATCATTAAAAAAACAATAAACAATGAACAGACTATTGGTAGGAATAATGTTGCTGGCCATCGTGTGCATTGCCGGCAGTTGTACGGACGAGGATGAATACACTCAGGGGCAGTGGATGAAGAAAGCCAGCTATAACGGTGTGTACCGCGCTTATGCCTCCGGCTTCACCATCGGCAATTATGGATATTTGTGTGGCGGCTTCTACGGAGCGAACAAGGATTACCTGAACGACCTTTGGGAGTATGACATGAGCCGGAACAGCTGGACGCAGTGTGCCGACATGCCCGTTGCCGGGCGCAAGGCTGCTGTGGGCTTTGCCGTGAATGGCAAGGGATACATTACGACCGGTTCCGTGAAGGACGGCTCCTCGTCCTACTGTGTAGCAGATACCTGGGAGTATGACCCTGCCACGGATACCTGGACACGGAAAGACGACTTCAAAGGCGGGGTGCGCGACGGTGCCCTGGCTTTCAGTATAGGCGGATATGGCTATGTCGGTACGGGCTGCAACAGCGACGCTACCGGCAGCGAGAGTGCCTACAAGATGGACTTCTACCGTTTCAACCCCAATGGCGCCGAAGGTTCGCAATGGGAAGCGGTGAGCGGGTATGGAGGCGAGAAGCGCTACTTCGGTACGGCATTCGTCATCGATGAGGTGGCCTACATCTGTTGCGGGCGAAACAACAGTACTGACCTGGTGGATTTCTGGAAGTTCGACGGAAGCAACTGGACCCAGTTGCGTGACATTGCCGATACGGACTCCGACAATGACTATGACGATGACTACGCCATCACACGGTCCGAAGCCGTATCCTTCGTCATCGGTGGAAGGGGATTTGTGGCTACGGGAATACGTAACAGCACTTCCTTGAGCAGCGACTACTGGCTGTACGACCCTGACAAGGACTTATGGTACGGCGATTCCGATGACGACTTTACCCCCATTACAGATGTACATAATTATCCTTCCGGTGCTTCTTCGCGCAGGGCTGCCGTTGGTTTCTCTACCGGCGAACGTGGTTTTGTGCTGACGGGAACAAGTGGTACCAGCTACTTTGATGATGTGTACGAACTTCTACCCGATGAGGAAGAGGAAGTCTGATTCGCCCCATAACTGAACGGAACTTATGAAGCTGATGTTTATGATGATAAAGATAGGTGTACCGGCTGTGATGGCGGTATGCCTTTCTTGCTGTTCGGGTCATACTGCCGGCGGTGGCAATGAGTTGAAATGCCGGGTGATGGAGGTGGAAGGCGGTTACGGCTACGTGGTGCTGCATGGAGCCGATACCCTGATATATCAACCTTTTATACCTGCTTTGAGCGGTCGCCTGCCATTTGCAACAAAGGTGGAAGCGCTGGCGGCCGGTCGGTTGGTATGCCGCAAGCTTGCCGATGGGCAAGCTCCGGCATTGAGCAGGGAGGAGGTGGAGTCTTGTCTGACAGACACCGGACTCTAATCTTCTAAAGAATCCTTTACTTCGTGATGTATTTCCGAGCAGTCATAAGGGTATCTCTGCATGAATTTACCCTTGAGTACCTTCTTTGTATCGCTACCGGGACGTGAAAGAGTGGCGGTGAATGTCACTTGAAGCCGTTTGTAGTAGATGGTTGAAGTGTATATGTTCCATTTCATGCCCACTATATCCATTTCAAAATGTTTATATCTCAATTCGTCTTCTTTGTAGTACTTGCCTTGGGCAAGGAAGAATAGCTGTTGTTGCCCCATCACCACCTTTCCGTCTTCTATACGGTCGGGCAGGTAGATGCTGCGTTTCTTCGGGTCTATCCAGTTGAAGACATCGTTGGAGTGGTCGTTGAGCAAGAATGCGTATTCTGTCCATTTGTTGATGAACGGATAATGGTCATGCTTTCCGGTTGTGTTGCCCATAGTTTCATCTTTATAGGTACTCTTGTCGGGTTCCGTCCCGGCTTCTTCCACCCCGTCATTATTTCCCACGCTGTATTCAATGGATTCTATCTGATAGAAATTCTCGCATGGCGCTTGCCGTATGGTGATTTGTTCTTTGTAGAAGCCCGTCTTCATCTCAAGGTTGAGGATAAGCCCGCGTTCTTCTCCGTCGAAATTATCTTCAGTCTTTAGTGTGAGCTGGGTTTCGTTCTCGCGGGTGAGGTCAAACCAGCGGAAGTGAAGGCTTCCCAAGCCTTCCAACTGTAAGGGGCGGTTGTTGGTGTCTACCATTGTGGTTCCGCCAAGGGTGGTGATGGAGGCAATGCGCCAGTCACTACGTGTCAGGTCTATCTGCAGGGTAGAGGCATCTCCATCCAGAGTAGTTTCCTGCATGGGCGAGAGGCGAAGGTCATCGTCGTTGCTACAAGCTGTCAAGCCGCAAAGAAAAAGAGCGAACAGAAGGATGGGTTGGAATAAGTCAGTCGTTTTCATGTTGGTTATTATTTGATTTATGTCCATTGGACGTGGCATTCTTTGTAAATGCTGCACGACAAAGATAATTATTTCCTCTTTACGCTGTATTCTCCGAAAGAAAGAAGTGTTCTTTTTTGTCGGATAATACGGGTTTTATTAACTTGCGCACAAATTATCGCTAATCATTAACCACTAACCATTAATTCCATGAAATACCAAGTTGCCATTATCGGTGGAGGTCCTGCGGGATATACTGCTGCCGAAGCTGCCGGAAAAGTAGGATTGAGTGTCGTACTATTTGAGAAGCAGAGTCTCGGTGGAGTGTGCCTGAATGAAGGGTGTATCCCTACCAAGACCTTGTTGTATTCGGCCAAGACCTATGACGGAGCCCGCCATGCTTCGAAGTATGCGGTCAGTGTGCCCGAAGTATCGTTTGATTTGCCCAAGATTATTGCCCGCAAGCAGAAGGTAGTACGCAAGCTGGTATTGGGAGTCAAAGGAAAGCTGACTGCCCATGGTGTGACGATTGTCAGCGGAGAGGCCACAGTGACGGACAAGAATCATGTGGAGTGCGGCGGAGAAACCTACGAATGCGATAACCTGCTGCTCTGCACCGGTTCCGAAACCTTTGTCCCTGCCATTCCCGGCATAGACAAGGTGCCTTACTGGACCCATCGTGATGCACTGGATAACAAGGAACTGCCCGCTTCGCTTGCCATCATCGGCGGCGGTGTCATCGGTATGGAGTTCGCTTCTTTCTTCAACAGCCTGGGAGTGCAGGTAACCGTCGTCGAGATGCTGGACGAGATACTGGGAGGCGGTATGGACCGAGAGCTGGCGGGTATGCTCCGTGCAGAGTACGCCAAGCGGGGAATCAAGTTCATGCTGAGTGCAAAAGTAGTGTCTGTCATGCCGGATACTGCCGAAGCTTCTTCCCTTATCCAGGTGAATTATGAAACAGCCGACGGTCCCGGTTCCGTCGTTGCCGAACGGCTTCTGATGAGTGTCGGGCGCCGTCCGGTAATGAAAGGCTTCGGATTGGAGAATCTGGGCTTGGAAAGAACGGAGCGCGGAAATGTCTTTGTCAACGGACAGATGCAGACTTCAGTTCCCGGAGTATATGCTTGCGGCGACTTGACGGGATATTCCTTGCTGGCGCATACAGCCGTCCGCGAGGCAGAAGTAGCCATACATTCCATCATTGGCAAGAAGGATGCCATGAGCTACCGTGCCATCCCCGGCGTGGTATATACCAATCCCGAAATAGCCGGTGTGGGCGAGACAGAAGAATCCCTGCAGAAGAGAGGCGTTGCCTATCGTGCCGTGAAGCTGCCGATGGCGTACAGTGGTCGCTTTGTAGCAGAGAATGAAGGAGTGAATGGCGTCTGCAAGTTACTGTTGGGCAGTGACGATACCGTATTGGGGGCACATGTCTTGGGTAATCCCGCTTCGGAAATCATCACGCTGGCAGGCATGGCTATTGAACTGAAACTTACTGCCGATGAATGGAAGAAGATTGTCTTTCCGCACCCCACGGTGGGAGAGATATTCAAGGAGGCATTGTAGAACCCATGACTATTGTTTCATATAAACATAAAAGATGAAAACCGTAAAGCTAATCACCTGCGACGATGCCTTTCAGGCACATGTTATTCAGGGTGCCTTGAAGAATGAGGGCATTGCGTCTGTTTTGCATAATGAAAACATGTCTTCCGTGATGCGCGGATATGTCCGTGATGTCACGGGAGTGGATATATTTGTCTATGAGGACGAATATGACAATGCCCTCCGTCTGCTTGAACGGAACCAGATGATTCCGGAACAGTTGAGGTACTGCCCCCATTGCGGTTCGGATGAGATTAAGTTTGTGCTGAAGAAGAGCCATCGGGTGCGTGCTGTGGTGGCTGCTGTTATTGCGGCATTGTCGGCCGCACCTCCGGGCACTGAGCATTGGGAGTATGTATGCAGGAAGTGCGGCACTCATTTTGAGAAGCCGGTGGCGAAAGGAACAATTGAAGAATAATCAGGTGTTTATTCTTTTAACCGCTTTTCAATCCAGTCCCGGTTTTTACGTCCCAATCGGCTTTCCGCAAAATCCAGGAAAGCCGATGTGTCTGTTATATGGGCTTGGATGACACCTGCCAGAAAGTTGAAGAAAGGTTCTTCACCCACCCGGACAAGCAGGTCGGCGAGTAGTACTGACCCTTTCCTATAGAGGGCAAGATGCGCTTCGCGGTCGTTGCGGTCAATACCCCAGATAGGACGGATATGGCGTGTTTCCTTACGATAGGCGTCGATGTAAGCGGCATAGGCTTTCTCGCCGCGGGCGTGGCGTATGTATTGCAAAGCACTGAATTCGGCAAAAGATTCGTTCAGCCAGTCGTGCCAAGATTCCACCGGAGCCTTGTTCCACCAGAAGTGGCCGATTTCGTGGGCGGTGTTCTTGAGTACATATTCATTGAATGTTCGGGAACTGAGCATAATGAAATTTTTACGGCTGTACCCTCCTGAGGTGCCGGAAGCTGAAAGCAGGAATTTCATGTAAATATCCTCATCTCCCGCAATTTTATAAAGGCGTCGGAAGAATTTCAAGGCATTGTGGCAACATTGAAGTGCCGAGTCTGCACCGGCATCCGGGAAGTCTGTATAGATAAGTTCAATGGTAGTTCCGTTATCATTGATGCGGCGGCTTTTCAGCATGGGTGAAGCCAGGATAACATTGTCGAAATTCTCCCAAGGTTGCTTCATTTCCCACATCCCTTCTTCTGTATGGGAAATAATACCTGAGCCGCTCACCGTATAACCGTCAGTGATGCCGATTCGTAAGTGCGAATAATCTGCCCGGTTACCGTTGCAGACAGGATACCATCCCGTATAGTAACCAAGTTCAATCCAATGGTCATTGAATGATTTTGCAGGGCCCTGCACTTCCTGCATGTAGAGTGTGTAACGGGTATTTATGCGGCAGCGGTCATCGGCTCCTGCCGGCCGGTAGAGGGTCAAGGTCCGTCCGTCGGGAATGAATTGGGCAGGTGCCGGGGCAAGCGTATCGAAACGGTAGGTTATCTCCCGGCTGCTGTGGCGTAGTGTGTCGATACGGGCATGGCGCCATAGTACCAACGAGATTGAGTCACTGTCATGGAAATCAACTTCAAACGAACCGCCTACTTCGACCTGTCGGTTCGGTACATCAATCTGTACGGTTAAGTCATAACTGACAATGCGCGGAGATTCTTGTGCCCGAAGCATGGGGGAGAAAAGGAGGCATATTGTAAAGCTGGCAATTGTAAGTTGTAGTTTCATGGTACATCAATTTTAGAGTGATAGTAACTGGGAGATTTTGCCTATGTAAAAGTAGTATTTTTAAAGGAATATTAAGATGGATGGCTGGATATAATTTATGAAAAGACTACCTGGTTATTGTTCATTTGTAAGATTGTCGTACTTTTGCCTTTAAAGATAAATATATTTATGAAAAGGATATTGTTGCTGTTAATTTTATCCGTCTGCCTGCTCCCATTGTGGTCCCAAGAGACGGTAACTCCGGTGAAGCCGCTCTCTGCGCGGATTGATGCGTTGATAGAACACAAACTTCCCGCAGGCTCTAATGTGGCCATTTCAGTCTATGACCTGACTGCCGGCAAGCCCTTGTACGGCTATCAGGCGGACAAGCTTTCCCGTCCCGCTTCCACTATGAAGCTGCTGACCACCATTACCGCCCTTTCCCGTCCCGAAGCCGACGAGCCGTTCCGTACGGAAGTGTGGTATCAGGGAACCATTGAGCGCGATACCTTGCAGGGGAATATGTATGTGATAGGCGGTTACGACCCGGAGTTTGATGAAGAGGCATTGGATTCCCTGGTGGCTGCCGTGGCCCGTTTCCCCTTCTCTGTCATCAAAGGCAAGGTGTATGGAGATGTCTCCATGAAAGACTCCTTGTACTGGGGCAGCGGCTGGTTGTGGGATGATACTCCCTATTCCTTCCAGCCCTACCTCTCACCGCTGATGCTGAATAAAGGAGTGGTGAAGGTTACCGCCACACCCGGCGAACGGGGCGACAGCGCACGCCTTGAATGCACTCCCGCCTCTTCCTATTATACACTGACGAACAAGACCCAAAGCCGTACCCCTTCTGCCGGACGTTTCCGTGTGTCGCGCGACTGGCTGGTGAACGGGAACAACATCACCGTGACGGGCAACGTCGATGCCCGCCGTGCAGGTACGGTCAATATATTTTCTTCGCAGGACTTCTTCATGCATACCTTTATGGAACGGTTGCAGGCACGGGGCATCCGGTGCATTCCGGCGGTAGATGCGGAAGTCTCTTACCTCTTCGGCGAGTTCAGGCAAGACAGCCTCTCCGTACGGATGGCTTCCTACGAAACTTCCGTGCAGGATGTGGTGAAACAGATAATGAAGGAGAGCGATAATCTCAATGCCGAAGCCATGCTCTGCCGGTTGGGTGTGCAGAGCAGCGGAAAGAAGCGTGTCTCTGCCGAGGACGGGCTTTCTGCCATCCGCATGCTGATAAAAGAGATGGGATATAACCCCGATAGGTATAATCTGGCAGATGGTTGCGGTCTTTCCAATTACAACTACATTTCACCGGAACTCTTGGTTTCTTTCCTGCGATATGCCTACTCGCGTACGGATGTTTTCCAGAAACTTTATAAGGCTTTGCCCATTGGCGGCGTGGACGGTACACTGGAGTTCCGCATGAAGAAAGGCACCCTTTCCCACAGAAATGTACATGCCAAGACGGGTTCCTTTACCGCCATCAACTGCCTGGCCGGCTACCTTAAAGCCCGCAACGGACACGAGATAGCCTTTGCCATCATGAACCAGAATGCACTGTCGGGCAGGGAAGCACGCGCTTTCCAGGATGCGGTGTGTGATGAAGTGATACGTTGAGGTTTAGCCATCGTAAAGTTGACCTTTAGCGTCGTAAAGTTAAGGTTTAGCTTCCTAATGCAGACCTTTACGGAGTGAGCCCCAAGAGTAGGGGAAATCATTCCTCTTTCGTATTGCGGTAGCGTGCCGGAGACATACCCAGATAAGACTTCACATACTTCCCGAAGAAAGACTGGTTGGGGAAATTAAATTCTTCTGCAATCTCCTTGATGGACTTGTCCGAATGCTTCAGCCGGTACTTGATGTGTTCAATGGCATTCTCGTTTATCAAGTCCAGCGGTGTACGTCCGCATGCCTGCTTGATGACCTTCGAAAAGTGTTTGGGGCTATAGCAGAGTGCATCGGCATAATATCCTACAGAACGGTGTATGCCGTTGTCTTTGGACAACATCTCTATAAACTTACGCAGGATATAGTCGGACTGTTTGATGCTTTCTTTTGTATCGACTGTCATTTCTGAAGGGTTCACTTCTTTGTTGAGGTGTCCCAACATCTCACAGAAAATGGCAGAAAACAAGTATTGCATCACTTCCCTGTGATAGTGATGAGGCTCGTCGTTTATCTTTGCCATAAGCAGTTCCCGGTAGAATTTGAAGATTTCCTTGTCCCCTTCCTCCCCGACAGACTTTATGGGATTGTTGTGGATATGCATAACGGTATTCCATGTATCCTTCTCCATCTTGACCACGCGTTGTAGGAACTGTGTGGAGAATGCGGCAAGCCTTATCTTGTGCTTTGGGCTTACCATCGCGTGGCTGATAATGGTATTGGGAAGGCCGAGCAGTAAGTCGCCTGCTTCCAGTTGGTAGGTTTTGTAGTTGACGTCCAACTGGATGCAGCCTTCTAGACAGATAGCGATAAGGAAGCATCCCAATCTTATTGTATCTTCATTGTAGGGGCTTCCCTCCAGACTATTGATTATGACAAAGTCATTGTCTACATAGTCAAGGACATGTTCGCTGTTTTTAAAGTCCGCGATTTCTACGATTTTTATGTTCCCTTTCTCCATATTCTTCCTTTTTCGTTTTGCAAAGTTGGTGAATAATGGGAAATATGGGATGTTCCATTATGCGGCTTTCTTGTTCTATATGTCATTTATAGACAATTCATTATCCTTAAAAAAGATGAATGTCGAAAAAGGAACATCTTTGGAGTGTAATTGGTCATTATGGCGTTGTTCCTTTCTCCTACTTTTGCCACCAGTTTTAACAAAAAGACAATGAGAAAAAGTATGATTACATTGAACAGGAAATGGATACGGCTGATAGGGATTGTCGGTTGTACAATGTGTTTGGCATCTTGCAAGCAGGCATCGGATGCTTCCGGAATGAAACCTTCTTATGCTACCATGAAAGTGGAGGCGACGGACAAAGAGCTTTCCACTTCGTACTCAGCAACGATACGCGGACGGCAGGACATAGATATTTATCCGCAAGTGTCGGGCACCATCGAGAAGCTTTGTGTGACCGAGGGGCAGAAGGTGCGCCGGGGACAACTGCTTTTCATCATCGACCAGGTTCCCTACAAGGCTGCACTCAAAACGGCCGTTGCCAATGTGGAAGCGGCACGTGCCGCACTGGCTACTGCCGAACTGACTTATAACAGCAACAAGGAATTGTATGCGCAGAAAGTGGTTTCGGAATTCAGCCTGAAGACTGCCGAAAACAGCTACCTTACCGCCAAGGCACAACTCTCGCAGGCCGAGGCCCAGGAGATAAGCGCACGCAACAACCTCTCCTATACGGAAGTGAAGAGTCCCAGCGACGGGGTGGTGGGGGCATTGCCCTACCGTGCAGGGGCATTGGTCAGCCCCAGCTTGCCGCAACCGCTGACAACGGTCAGTGACAACAGCGACATGTACGTTTACTTTTCCATGACCGAGAACCAGTTGCTCGCCCTGACACGCCAGTACGGCAGCATGGACGAGGCGCTGAAGAACATGCCGGCGGCAGAGCTGCGTCTGAACGACAATTCCGTCTACGACAAGAAAGGTACCATCGAGTCCATCAGTGGTGTCATCGACCGCCAGACGGGTACGGTAGTGGCACGCGTGGTCTTCCCCAACGAATCGCGCCTGCTCCATAGCGGGGCATCGGGCACGGTGGTGGTGCCTGCCACGTATAAGAACTGCATTGTGATTCCGCAAGAAGCCACCGTACAGTTGCAGGACAAGACGTTGGTATACAAGGTAGTGGATGGCAAGGCCGTCTCTACCCTGATTACCGTGGCAGGAATAAATGACGGACGCGAATACGTGGTGCTGGACGGACTGAAAGTGGGTGACGAGATTGTTTCCACAGGTGCCGGACTGCTGCGCGAAGGAACGCAAGTGAAATGATGATTGCTATTTTATCAACTATCAATGACCCATTAAGATGAAAGGAAACATATTTATAAAACGGCCGGTGATGGCTATCTCCATCTCCGTACTGATTCTGGTGATAGGGCTCATTTCGCTCTTTACGCTGCCGGTGGAACAATATCCTGACATTGCGCCTCCTACGGTATATGTCAGTGCCAACTACACCGGCGCCGATGCCGAAGCCGTGCTGAACAGTGTCATCATGCCGTTGGAGGAGAGCATCAACGGTGTGGAGAACATGATGTACATCAGTTCTACCGCCACCAATGCCGGTTCTGCCACCATACAAGTCTATTTCAAGCAGGGCACGGACCCCGACATGGCTGCGGTGAACGTACAGAACCGCGTATCCAAGGCGCAGGGACTGCTGCCCGCCGAAGTGACGAAAATCGGTGTGACTACCCAGAAGCGGCAGACCAGCTTCCTGCAAATCGGCGCTTTGGTGAGCACCGACGGGCGCTACGACCAGACGTTCCTTGCCAATTACCTCGACATCAACGTGATTCCGCAAATCAAACGTATCGAAGGTGTGGGTGACGTAATGGAGCTGGGTGATACCTACAGTATGCGCATCTGGCTGAAACCGGAACGGATGGCGCAGTATGGACTGGTTCCTTCGGATGTGACCGCCGTATTGGGCGAGCAGAACATCGAAGCGCCTACCGGTTCGCTGGGCGAGAATTCAAAGAACGTGTTCCAGTTTACGATGAAGTATCGCGGACGTCTGAAGAGTGTGGAGGAATTCCAGAACACGGTGGTACGCTCGCAGAGTGACGGTTCCGTGCTCCGTCTGAAGGACGTGGCGGATGTGGAGCTGGGTACGCTGACCTATAGTTTCCGCAGTGAGATGGACAGCAAGCCGGCGGTACTTTTCATGATGTTCCAGACGGCAGGCTCCAACGCAACCGCCGTCAACAAGCAGATTACCGCACAGATAGACGAGATGAGGAAGAGCCTGCCCGAAGGGACGGAATTTGTGACGATGATGAGTTCCAACGACTTCCTCTTCGCTTCCATACACAATGTGGTGGAGACACTGGTCATTGCCATTATACTGGTAATTCTGGTGGTGTATTTCTTCCTGCAGGACTTCAAGAGTACGCTTATACCCTCCATTTCCATTATCGTGTCGCTGGTCGGCACGTTTGCCTGCCTGGTGGCTGCGGGGTTCAGTCTCAATATCCTGACGCTGTTTGCGTTGGTGCTTGCCATCGGTACGGTGGTGGACGATGCCATCGTGGTGGTGGAGGCGGTGCAGTCCAAGTTCGATGCCGGATACAAGTCCCCTTACCTTGCCACGAAGGATGCGATGGGCGATGTGACGATGGCCATCATCTCTTGTACCTGCGTGTTCATGGCGGTATTTATCCCCGTGACGTTTATGGGCGGTACTTCGGGCGTGTTCTATACGCAGTTCGGTGTCACGATGGCAACGGCGGTGGGCATCTCCATGATTTCGGCATTGACGCTTTGTCCCGCCTTGTGTGCCATCATGATGCGTCCGTCGGACGGTACGAAGAGTGCGAAGAGCATCAACGGACGGGTGCGTGCGGCATATAATGCCTCGTTCAACGCCGTGCTGGGCAAATATAAGAAAGGTGTGATGTTCTTCATCCACCGCCGCTGGATGGTGTGGACTTCATTGGCGGCTACCGTCGTATTGCTGGTTTACTTGATGAGCACCACCAAGACAGGGCTTGTGCCGCAGGAGGACCAGGGTGTCATCATGGTGAACGTCAGCACCTCACCGGGAAGCACGCTGGAAGAAACTACGAAGGTGATGAACAAGCTGGAGGACATCCTGAAAAACACTCCCGAGATAGAACACTATTCCAAGGTGGCAGGATACGGATTGATGTCCGGTCAGGGCACTTCCTACGGTACCATCATCATCCGTCTGAAGGACTGGGGCGAGCGGAAGGGGAGCGAACACACGTCCGACGCTGTGGTGGCCCGTCTCAATGCACAGTTCTACGGTGTGAAGGAGGCACAGATATTCAGCTTCCAGCCGGGTATGATTCCGGGCTATGGTATGGGTAACTCCCTGGAGCTGAACCTACAGGACAGAACGGGTGGTGACATGGCTACGTTCTACGAGGCAGTGATACAGTTTCTGGGTGCGTTGAACCAGCGTCCCGAAGTGGCTATGGCGTATACCTCTTATGCCATGAATTTCCCGCAGGTATCGGTAGATGTGGATGCTGCCAAGTGCAAGCGTGCGGGTATCTCGCCGGGTGCGGTGCTCGACGCATTGGGCAGCTATTGCGGCGGTGCCTATATTTCCAACTACAATCAGTTTGGTAAGGTGTACCGCGTCATGATGCAGGCATCGCCCGAATATCGTCTGGACGAACAAGCACTGGGTAATATGTTTGTGCGCAACGGTACGGAGATGGCTCCGGTCAGCCAGTTCGTGACGTTGAACAAGGTGCTCGGTCCGGAGACGGCAAACCGTTTCAATCTGTACAGCGCTATCGCCGCTAATGTGAATCCGGCGGAAGGATATTCGTCCGGTGAAGTGCAGAAAGTGATTGCGGAAGTGGCAGAACAGACATTGCCGCTGGGCTACGGTTACGAGTACGGAGGTATGGCACGTGAGGAAGCCAATACTGGTGGTGCGCAGACTGTCTTTATTTATGCCATCTGTATCTTCCTTATCTATCTCATCCTGGCATGTCTTTATGAGAGTTTCCTGATACCGTTTGCGGTCATCTTCTCCGTACCGTTCGGGCTGATGGGTTCATTCCTCTTTGCCAAGGTTCTGGGATTGGAGAACAACATCTATTTGCAGACGGGTGTGATTATGCTGATTGGCTTGCTCGCCAAGACGGCCATCCTGATTACGGAGTATGCCATCGAGCGGCGCCGCAAGGGAATGGGCATTGTGGAATCAGCTTATTCGGCCGCCCAGGTCCGTTTGCGTCCTATCCTGATGACGGTGCTGACGATGATATTCGGTATGCTTCCGCTGATGTTCTCGAGTGGTGCGGGCGCCAACGGTAACTCTTCGCTGGGTACGGGCGTAGTAGGCGGCATGCTCATCGGAACGCTAGCGCTGCTTTTCGTCGTTCCGGTGTTCTACATCATCTTCGAGTACTTACAGGAGAAGGTTCGTCCGCCAATGGAGGAAGAAGCCGATATGCAGGTATTGCTTGAAAAGCAGAAGAGTGAGGCAGAACGGGCAAAAGATTGAGGAAAATAAAATAAAAACAGATTGGAACAATGAAGAAACATATCATCCTATTGTCCGCCGCCGGTTTGCTGTTCAGCAGTTGCGGCGTGTACACCAAATACAAACCCGCTACCGAGGTCCCCGACGGCCTCTACGGGGAAGAAATAGCCACTTTTACGGAGAGCACCGACGGTTCTCCGGTGGCTCCCGAAGACAGCCTGGACCTTGGCCTGGGCGGCATGGACTGGCACGAGCTTTTCACCGACCCACATCTGCAGGCACTCATCGAACAAGGGTTGCAGAACAATACCGACTACCAGTCGGCACAGCTTCGCGTGGAAGAGGCCGAAGCCACCCTGCTGTCCGCAAAGCTTGCCTTCCTGCCCTCCTTTGCCCTTGCGCCGCAGGGCACGGTGAGCAGCTTTGACAGCCACAAGGCCACACAGACCTATTCGCTGCCCGTTACTGCCAGTTGGGAGCTGGATGTTTTCGGCCGCATGCGCAATGCCAAGAAACAGTCGAAGGCGCTCTATGCGCAGAGTCAGGACTATCGCCAGGCCGTGCGTACCCAGCTCATTGCCGGGATAGCCAATACTTACTATACCCTGCTGATGCTGGACCAGCAGCTTGCCATCTCCAGGCAGACCGAAGAGACGTGGCGGGAAACCGTTGCTTCCACCCGTGCCCTGATGAATGCGGGCATGGCGAACGAATCCGCCGTGTCGCAGATGGAGGCCACGTACTATCAGGTGCAGACTTCCGTGCTTGATTTGGAAGAACAGATAAACCAGGTGGAGAACAGCCTTGCGCTGTTGCTGGCAGAGACGCCCCGTCATTACGAGCGCGGTGTGCTGGCAGAGCAGCAGTTCCCCGTGGGCTTTTCTATAGGGATTCCTGTTCAGATGCTTTCCTGCCGTCCTGATGTCCGCTCGGCTGAGCGGACACTGGAAGCGGCGTTCTACGGCACCAATGCGGCGCGCTCTGCCTTCTATCCCTCCATCACGCTGGGCGGGAGTGCGGGCTGGACCAATTCCGCCGGTTCAATGATTGTGAATCCCGGCAAGTTCCTGGCTTCGGCAGTGGGTTCGCTGACGCAGCCGCTCTTTGCCCGCGGGCAGGTCATTGCACAGTACCGCATAGCCCGTGCCCAGCAGGAGGAGGCTTCCCTTGCCTTCCAGCAGACATTGCTGAATGCAGGCAGCGAGGTGAACGATGCCTTGACTGCCTGGCAGACAAGCCTATCCAAAAGCGAACTGCTGGACAAGCAGGTAGCTTCCTTGCAGACAGCTGCCCGCAGCACTTCCCTGCTGATGGAGCATGGCAACACCACCTATCTGGAGGTGCTTACCGCCCGGCAGACATTGCTCAACGCTCAACTGGCACAGACGGCAAACCGATTTTCTGAAATACAAAGCCTGATTAACCTCTACAAGGCGTTAGGGGGAGGTCAGGAATAGAGTGTCATCATACTACTCTCTCTGCATCTTCACTTTAAATGTGAAGGAAGGGCTGTCCGGGAAGTGATTCCAGGCAGCCCGTTTTCAATGAATAGGAGGGATCAAATGGAGGCAAGTATTTCTCTGGACAAATTATTGCAGTTTTTCACTCAATGCGAACGATAAGCGTTGGCTCGGTGAGAGATCGATTGAAGAAACTGAAAAGGAAACTGAAGCAAAAGATAGTGAGTTTACCGGTAAGAAGGAGGTTTTGCCAGGAATTGATACAGGGATGTAGTAGGTACTGAAATAGCTTGTTGTTGGAACTATAGATGCAGCGTGTTCCATCTATATATGCAACGCGTTGCATATATAGATCCAGCAAACCGGAAATATACATGCAACGCGGTATATCTTTCGGGCGGTTTTTCTCCGCCTTTTTAGGGAGCAGTTTATTTATACTGTGCCCAGTCTACATTCTTCATGTCTCCACTTTTGGCCAGCTCAGCGTGCATAGCCAGTGCGGCGCGCAGGGCATGGGGAGTCTGTGACTTGCCGTCAGTCAGTTTCAGGTAATCCCACAGAATGTTCTTGTAGTCCGGATGAACACAGTTTTCGATGATGGCTTGTGCACGTTCTTTCGGACTCTTGCCGCGGAGGTCGGCCACACCTTGTTCGGTGATGATGATGTTGACGTCATGCTCCGTGTGGTCCATGTGCGAAACCATCGGCACGATAGCCGAGATTTTACCTTCCTTGGCAACGGACGGACAGGTGAAGATGGAGATATAGGCATTGCGGGTGAAGTCACCGCTTCCACCGATACCGTTCATCATCTTCGTACCGCCGATGTGCGTGGAGTTCACGTTGCCGTAGATGTCGGCTTCGATGGCGGTGTTGATGGAGATGATACCGAGCCGGCGCACCACTTCCGGGCTGTTGGAGATTTCCGACGGACGGAGCACCAGTTTGTCGCGGAAGAAGTCCATATCCTGGTAGATACCTTCCAGACAGTCGTTCGTTACGGTCAGTGAGCAGGCGCTGCCGAATTTCACGCGGCCTTCGCGGATAAGTCCGATAACAGAGTTCTGGATGACTTCTGTGTACATTTCAAAAGCGGGGATGGTCTTGTCACGTCCCAAAGCACCCAATACGGCATTGGCAATGTTGCCCACACCGGATTGCAGCGGCAGGAAGGTAGGCGGAATGATTCCGCGTTTCATGTCGGCGGCAAGGAAGTCGGCCACGTTCTGTCCGATTTTGTCGGTCAGCGGGTCGGCGGCGGCAAACGAACGTGCCTCGTCCGGCCAGTTGGTCTCCACTACGCCGACAATCTTTTTCGGGTCTACCTGGATGTAGGGCAGGCCGATACGGTCGCTCGGCTTGTAAATGGGGATTTCGCGGCGGTAAGGAGGGTCTAGGGGTTCGTAGACGTCGTGCAGACCCATGGCACTCTTGCTGTGGGCGGCATTCAGTTCCACGATAATCTGGTCGGCCAGGCGGCAGACAGTCGGAGCGATACCGCCGGCTGCCGTCAGGTAGATTTTACCGTCGGGAGTAACCTCGCATGCCTCGATGATGGCAACATTCACTTTTCCCATGAAACCGTAACGGACTTCCTGAGCCATCTGTGAAAGGTGGATGTCGTTGTAGGCTATTTCACCGTTGTTCACGGCTTTACGGAAATCGGCGTTGGTGGTGTAAGGAGCACGGTAGCGGATAGCTTTGGCGCGTGAAAGGATACCGTCGCAGGAATCTCCGGTAGAAGCACCGGTGAAGATACCTATCTGGAACGGGTTTCCTTTTGCATGTTCTGCTTCCGCGATTTTTGCTAATTCAGCCGTAACGGCTTTGGCTGTTCCTGCGGGGGTAAATCCGCTCAAGCCGATGTTGTAGCCATGTTTAATCAGGCTCGCAGCTTCTGCTGCCGAAATGTAATTGAGTGCCATAATATAAATAGTTATTTTTTCGTGTAAAGATTCTGAAGGGGCTCGTAATTGGTTCTGCAATTATCGACTGTCTTTAATATTTCCGTTGAAGTATTTCTGACCAGATGATGGCTTTCCTCGCTTCTTCTGCCGAGTGGATGCCGTATTCGGACGTTACTTCATCGGATTCCTGCGGACGGGATGCCGGGGAGGGAGGGGAAGCCTTTATGGAAGTGTGCTTGGATTTGGCAGACGGTTTGGATACCGGCTTGGGCTTTTCTGCCGGCTTGGGGCCTTCGGGAATAAAGCCTCCGTAAGTATCTCCGCCCCAGTATTCGGGCAGTGGGTTGTCAACGTCGGGCATAGGTATGTCGGGACTCTTGTCAGCATTTTTATTTGCTTCTTTCTTAAACTGCTTGACGAGTCCGATTACTATGACAGCCGCAACTAACAGAAACTTGAAGACATCTTCCATATTCTTTTTGATTTTCCACCCAAAGATAGTGCAATTATCTCTTATCTTTGCTTTTGGGCAAAGTTAATTATTTAATCTGATTACAGCCAAGGAATTGGTAATAAAAAAGGGCAGCTTCACAGCTCCCCTTAATTTTTTTAACCTAAACCTTAACTATGAAAAAATCTAATGTTTCTTTCATTCCACAAATTTGTGAATTAATTTGCTCTATGCCAAATTAACACTCGGAAAATGTTTGCTCTCTTAACATAAATTAGCTGATAAGGCGCAGATTGACAACTTGTAATGGCATTTTTCTTTCATTTCATCCGTTTATTGGGAGGGAAGAAGTATCTTTGCGCTCCGGATGACAGATACCAACTTATGATATAAACTGATTTTAAACGAACTGATTATGGAAAAAGTAACGGGAGCAGACTTTAAATCTGCAACTGCTGATGACAACAAGAAGTTGTTTATCGAGACTTACGGCTGCCAGATGAATGTGGCCGACAGTGAAGTGATTGCATCCGTCATGCAGATGGCGGGATATTCGGTGGCCGACACCCTGGAGGAAGCCGATGCAGTGTTTATGAACACCTGCTCCATCCGCGACAATGCGGAGCAGAAGATTCTGAACCGTCTGGAGTTCTTCCACTCGCTCAAGAAGAAGAAACGCGGCCTGATAGTGGGTGTGCTGGGCTGTATGGCAGAGCGTGTGAAGGACGACTTAATCACCAACCATCATGTGGACCTGGTGGTGGGGCCGGATGCCTACCTTACTCTGCCCGAACTGATTGCCTCGGTAGAGGCCGGTGAGAAAGCAATGAACGTGGAGCTCTCCACCACAGAGACCTATCGGGATGTCATCCCCTCGCGCATTTGCGGAAACCACATCTCCGGCTTCGTCTCCATCATGCGTGGGTGCAATAATTTCTGTACTTACTGCATCGTTCCCTACACCCGTGGCCGTGAGCGTAGCCGTGATGTGGAAAGCATCCTCAATGAAGTGGCCGACCTCGTGGCAAAGGGTTATAAGGAAGTCACCCTGCTGGGACAGAACGTCAATTCCTACCGCTTCGAGAAGCCGGACGGAGAGACGATTACTTTCCCAATGCTGCTGCGCACCGTGGCAGAGGCAGCGCCGGGCGTACGTATCCGTTTCACTACCTCGCACCCTAAAGACATGAGCGACGAAACTCTCCAGGTCATTGCCGACATGCCCAACGTATGTAAGCACATCCACCTGCCGGTACAGAGTGGGAGCAGCCGCATCCTGAAGCTGATGAACCGCAAGTACGACCGCGAGTGGTATATGGACCGCGTGGCAGCCATCCGCCGCATCATCCCCGATTGTGGTTTATCTACGGATATATTCTCCGGTTTCCATAGTGAGACGGAGGAGGACCACCAGCTTTCCCTCTCGCTGATGGAGGAGTGCGGATACGATTCCGCCTTCATGTTCAAGTACAGCGAACGCCCCGGTACGCATGCTTCCAAGCATCTGCCGGACGATGTGCCCGAGGAGGTGAAGATTCGCCGTCTGAATGAAATCATCGCCTTGCAAAACCGTCTCTCTGCCGAGGCGAATGCCCGTTGCGTGGGCAAGACGTACGAGGTGCTGGTGGAAGGTGTTTCCAAACGCAGCCGCGACCAGTTGTTCGGCCGTACGGAGCAGAACCGTGTGGTGGTGTTTGACCGTGGCACGCACCGTGTGGGCGATTTTGTGATGGTGAAGGTTACCGAATCCAGTTCGGCTACGCTGAAAGGAGAAGAGGTAGCCGGCTGACGGGATAGAAAAGTCTCGATGACATCAGTATGATGACACCGGTATATAGAATAAAAGCACGAGCCTCGCGGCCCGTGCTTTTCATATTATAAACTTTAAATTTTATTCTGCCATGGCCAGAATATTCGCTACGTAGTCAGTCCTGTTGTAGCTTACCAGGGTCAATTCGGACTTTGGCGCGTCCTGATTGTAGAGTTTGTAAGCTACCGGCATGTTTTCATCGTTCAATTCATACACACTTTTCTTCATGTCTTTGTCATAAGCCTTGTGAGACTCGTTCCAACGTGCGTAGGACATGGTGATTTCATCATTGCCATATTGGTATGTCATCTTGAAGTAAGGTACCCATTCGTCTTTTACACCGTCCCACTTGGAGGCTTCCTTGCAGGTCAGGCGTTTCTGGTCGTCATAAGAGTATTCATAACGGATGTGCCGGTAAAGTTGTGCACCGTCTTGCTTAAAGATGGTCTTGGCAACTACTAATTCGTTTTTCACTTCTTCATTGGTGATGAAGTTGTTTTCCTGAGCTTTCACTTCTGTATTCATAACGCTTACGATAGTCATTGCTACGAATGCGACTGCCTTGAATAAATTTGTAGTTTTCATAATCTTTATTTTTAATTGTTGTTACTTACTCTGTTTCTTTTAGACGTTGTTCCCGATTAAAAAGTTGCATTCCAACTAATCTTTTTCTCAAACGCCTTCGCCTAATTATAGTCAATTCCCATGCCAAAGATTTAAGTTGTTGATAATCAATGAATAGATGCTTTCGAAAACTGTTCATTATCGGACAGTTGTCCGCTTAATATCGAACAGTTGGTCATTCGTTCCGCCAGCTGGCCGGAGCAAGCGTTTGTTTTCTTAAATCTCCTTAATGGAAACCCTATAAATCACTTTTTATTTGTTATTTTGCACCAAATTTAGGTATGGTGTGGTCTGTTTCATTCGGGCTGCACTTCCTTATTGGCAGAACGTTCGATGAATAAACTCACTATAAAAGCTTGTCCGTTATGTGGTGGAACGCATTTGGAGCGTGCCCTGACATGTGTAGACCATTATGCCTCGGGCGAAATGTTCCACTTGTGCCGCTGCCGGGATTGCGGTTTCCTTTTCACACAAGACTTTCCCGTGGAGGCTGAAATCGGTCGTTACTACGAAACTCCTGATTACATTTCACATACCGATACCCGCAAGGGGGCGATGAACTCCGTGTACCATTGGGTGCGCAACTATATGCTGGGACGCAAGGCACGCCTTGTGTTCCGTGAAGCACACCGCAAGGAGGGCCGCCTGCTGGATTTGGGTACGGGGACCGGTTACTTTGCCGATGCCATGCAGCGTCGCGGCTGGCAGGTGGAAGCTGTGGAAAAGAGTGCGCAGGCGCGTGCCTTTGCCAAAGAACACTTCAATCTGGATGTGAAACCCCATACGGCATTGAAAGATTTTGCACCGGGCAGTTTCGACGTCATCACCCTATGGCATGTCATGGAACATCTGGAACCCCTCAACGAAACGTGGGAAACCCTGCACTCCCTGCTGACTGAAAAGGGGGTGCTGATTGTAGCTGTGCCCAACTGCTCCTCCTTCGACGCAAAGAAATACGGGGCTTACTGGGCTGCCTACGATGTGCCCCGCCATTTGTGGCACTTCACACCGGGCACCATCCAGCAATTCGGTTCCAAGCATGGTTTCATCATGGCAGAGCGGCATCCCATGCCGTTCGATGCCTTCTACGTCTCCATGCTGACAGAAAAGCACATGAGGCACCCGTGTACTTTCCTGCGGGGAATGGTGACCGGTACACTGGCCTGGTTCAGCGCGTTGGTGAAGAAGGAACGCAGCAGTTCCATGATTTACGTGTTCAGGAAGAAAGGGTGAGAAAAGAGATTAGGGATTAATGATTAATAGCGACTGATTTACATAACTTGTAGCTTGTAACTCGTAACTTATAATTGGTATAATGAAAGCAAAGAATAACTCGGTATCCTATTTTGACATGCAGTTCATTACGTCCAGCATCAGTACGACGCTGGTGTTACTGCTGTTGGGGCTGGTTGTATTCTTTGTGCTCGCGGCTCATAATCTTTCCGTGTACGTCAAGGAGAACATCAGTTTCTCCGTGCTTGTCAGTGACGACATGAAGGAGAGCGACATCCTGAAGCTTCAGAAGAGGCTGGACAAGGAGGCTTTTGTGAAGCAGACGGAATACATTTCCAAGAAGCAGGCACTCCGCGAGCAGACTGAGGCGATGGGTACGGACCCGCAAGAGTTCCTCGGCTACAATCCTTTCACTGCCTCCATCGAAATCAAGCTGCATTCCGACTATGCCAATTCGGACAGCATCGCCAAAATAGAGAAACTGATTAAAAAGAATACCAATATCCAGGAAGTGCTCTACCAGAAAGACTTGATAGATGCCGTGAACGATAATATAAGGAATATCAGCTTGATGCTGCTGGGGCTGGCTGTGATACTGACGTTTATCTCCTTTGCGCTGATAAACAACACCATCCGTCTGGCTATATATTCCAAGCGTTTCCTTATCCACACCATGAAGCTGGTGGGAGCAAGCTGGGCATTCATCCGTCGTCCGTTTCTGCGGCGCAATTTCTGGATAGGTGTGCTGGCCGCTTTCATAGCCGACAGCATTCTGTGGGGAGCCGCCTATTGGCTGGTGTCCTACGAACCGGAGTTGGTCAAGGTGATTACGCCCGAGGTGATGGTGCTGGTGTCGGGTGCCGTGCTGGTGTTCGGTGTACTTATTACGTGGCTGTGCGCTTTGCTTTCCATCAACAAATATCTGAGGATGAAGGCAAGCACACTGTATTATATTTAACGCCTTGAAGTGCATAGAGAGAAAGCACTGTTATCGCAGCCCCCAAATAGTAAATTGTAAATAGTAAAATAGTAAATGTATAGATGAGTAAAGAGAAATTCGCTTTTGATAAGACCAATTTTATCCTGCTTGGCATCGGAATGGCGGTGGTTATCATTGGTTTTCTTCTGATGACCGGCCCCGTGTCTACCCCGACGACCTTTGAGCCGGACATTTTTAGTGTGAGACGCATCAAGGTGGCTCCGGTAGTTTGCCTGCTGGGGTTTGTGTTCATGATATATGCCGTGCTGCGCAAGCCTAAAAGCTGTCGTGCAGAGGAGTAAACTTTCAGACGCGGATTACACAGATGACGCAGATTGGAATATTAGAAATCCGTGTCATCTGCGTTATCTGCGTCTGAAAAATAATCAGAAAGAAAGTAGTAACAGAGCTTCCGGACAGCCCCTCCGGCAACTCAAGAACTTAAAAACTTAAACAAATTGGAATGGTTTGAAGCGCTTATCCTTGGGCTTATTCAAGGACTGACCGAATATCTGCCGGTGAGCAGTAGCGGACACCTCGCCATAGGTTCGGCATTGTTCGGTATTGAGGGAGAGGAGAATCTTGCTTTTACGATAGTGGTACATGTGGCTACGGTGTTCAGTACGCTGGTGATACTCTGGAAAGAGATTGACTGGATTTTCAAGGGACTGTTCAAGTGGCAGATGAACGAGGAGACACGTTACGTCATCAATATACTGGTATCCATGATACCTATCGGCATTGTGGGGGTATTTTTCAAGGACGAAGTAGAGGCCATTTTCGGTTCGGGACTGGTCGTTGTGGGCTGCTGCCTGCTGCTGACAGCTCTGCTGCTGTCTTTCTCCTATTATTATAAGCCGAAGCAGAAGGAGAACATCAGCATGAAGGATGCCTTTATCATCGGTCTGGCACAAGCATGCGCGGTGCTTCCGGGGCTTTCCCGTTCGGGCAGCACCATTGCAACCGGTCTGTTGCTGGGCGACAACAAGGCGAAGCTGGCACAGTTCTCTTTCCTGATGGTGATGCCTCCCATCCTGGGCGAGGCACTGCTGGATGGAATGAAGATGATGAAAGGTGAGGCGGTTGCAGGGGATATTCCGACGCTTTCGTTGGTGGTAGGTTTCCTGGCTGCTTTTGTTTCGGGCTGCCTGGCCTGCAAGTGGATGATAAATATTGTGAAGAAGGGCAAGCTGATTTATTTTGCCATCTATTGCGCGATAGCCGGTGTCATAACGCTCATATTAAGCTAAAGTCCCCTCCTTGTGTGGGGGAAAGACTGATTACTCCGGAAATCAATAAGAGAAAAATATTAAGTTGTACCATTTTATCCCCCTCCCTACCGGGGAGGGGTTAGGGGAGAGGCCAATGAATTTTAAAGAAGGAGAAGTCCTCTATTTCAATAAACCGCTGGGATGGACATCGTTCAAGGTTGTGGGACATGCGCGTTACCACATCTGCCGGCGGATAAAGGAGAAGAAGTTGAAAGTAGGCCATGCCGGTACCCTCGACCCGCTTGCTACGGGGGTGATGATTGTCTGTACGGGCAAGGCCACGAAACGGATTGAGGAATTCCAGTATCACACGAAGGAGTACGTCGCCACCATCCGGTTGGGCGCCACCACTCCCTCTTACGACCTGGAACATGAGATAGATGCCACCTATCCCACGGAGCACATCACCCGCGGACTGGTGGATGAGACGCTGAAGAAGTTCATCGGCGAGATACAGCAAGTGCCTCCCGCCTTCTCGGCATGTATGGTGAACGGGAAACGTGCCTACGACCTTGCCCGCAAGGGAGAGGAGGTAGAGCTGAAACCCAAGTTGCTCGTCATCGACGAGATAGAGCTGCTGGACGACGGGCTGGGTATTGCCGAACCGTGGATAAAGGTACGCGTAGTATGCAGCAAAGGAACCTATATCCGCGCCCTGGCACGTGACATCGGCGAAGCCCTGCAGAGCGGCGCTCACCTCACCGCCTTGGAGCGTACCCGTGTAGGCGACGTCCGGCTGGCAGACTGCCTCAATCCCCTCGATTTTAAAGAGTGGATAGAGGCGCAGGAGATAGATATTTAGTTATAAGTTATGAGTTATTTGCTATGAAGTGTAGCATACTGCCGGATAACTCATACCCTCTTATGACTAAAACAGACTGATATAAATAATAAATAACTTATAACTCATAACTAATTATGAAACTGTCGCAATTCAAATTCAAGCTTCCCGAAGAGAAGATAGCTTTGCACCCCACGAAGTACAGAGACGAGTCACGTCTGTTGGTGTTGCACCGTAAGACGGGTGAGATTGAGCACAAGATGTTCAAGGATGTTCTGGACTATTTTGATGACAAAGATGTGTTTATCTTCAACGACACCAAGGTTTTCCCTGCCCGCTTGTACGGTAACAAGGAAAAGACCGGTGCGCGTATTGAAGTGTTCTTGTTGCGTGAGTTGAACGAAGAGCTCCGGTTGTGGGATGTACTGGTGGACCCTGCCCGTAAAATACGTATCGGCAATAAGCTCTACTTCGGTGACGACGACTCCATGGTGGCTGAGGTTATCGACAACACCACTTCGCGTGGGCGTACGCTTCGTTTCCTTTACGACGGTCCGCACGATGAGTTCAAGAAGGCGCTCTATGCGCTGGGCGAAACGCCGCTGCCCCACAGCATCATCAACCGTCCCGTAGAGCCGGACGATGCCGAACGTTTCCAGTCTATTTTTGCACGCAACGAAGGAGCTGTTACGGCGCCTACCGCCAGCCTGCACTTCAGCCGCGAGCTGATGAAGCGTATGGAAATCAAGGGTATTGACTTTGCCTACATCACCCTGCATGCCGGCTTGGGTAACTTCCGCGACATTGATGTGGAAGACCTCACCAAGCACAAGACAGACTCCGAGCAGATGATTGTGAACGAGGAAGCCGTGCGGATTGTGAACCATGCCAAAGACCTGAACCGCCAAGTCTGTGCCGTAGGTACCACCGTGATGCGTGCCATCGAGAGCACCGTCAGCACCGACGGACATTTGAAGGAATACGAGGGTTGGACCAACAAGTTCATCTTCCCGCCGTACGACTTTACCGTGGCCAATGCCATGATATCCAACTTCCACATGCCGCTCAGTACCCTGCTGATGATTGTTGCCGCTTTCGGCGGTTACGAGCAGGTGATGGAGGCATACAATGTGGCATTGAAGGAAGAGTACCGCTTTGGTACGTATGGAGATGCGATGCTGATTACAGACCGGTAATTATGGTTGTTTATTTCAGTCTTGGTACCAATCTCGGCGATAAGGAGCAGAACCTCCGCATGGCCGTCCAAAAGATAAGAAAGCAGATAGGTGAAGTGATTTCCCTATCTGCTTTTTATGCTACTGCTCCGTGGGGCTTTTCTTCCGATAATACTTTTCTGAATGCCGCACTCTGCGTAGACACTGCTTTGGCGCCTTTGGAGGTGTTGCAAACGACGCAGGAAATCGAGCGGGAGATGGGGCGTACGCATAAGTCTGTCAATGCAGTGTATAGCGACCGTGTGATAGACATCGACCTGTTGCTCTGTTTTGCCGATGACGGTACTCCCGTTTTGCTGGATATGCCCGAACTGAAACTTCCTCATCCGCTGATGCAGGAACGCCGTTTCGTGATGGAGCCATTGGCGGAGATTGCTTCAGGCGTGGTGCATCCGGTATTGGGAAAGACAATCGGGGAATTGTTGCAAAATCAGTGTTAATCTCTGCTATCTGTAGCGCAGATACAAGATTTCTTTTTTATCTTTGCCTCCGAAAAGCGAAGATAGGCTGCACTTCAGCATAAAAAATGAACAAGTTCATTTTGTTCTGCGTTCGGTTTGCACTATCTTTGCCCCCGAAAAACGATATGTGGAGAGATTTGAGTAGCTTGCAACCACAGAAAAAAATGCTAAAACACATCCTTTTCTGACGGCACGTTTGTGTGCCGGATGCATCTACTCCACACACCTCCTTCCGCCATTCGTTGAATTATCAATTATCAACTATCAATTCTCAACTGAAATGGGATATTTATTCACATCCGAATCGGTGTCTGAAGGACACCCCGACAAAGTGGCCGATCAAATATCGGACGCTGTGCTTGACAAACTGTTGGCCTATGACCCCAGTTCGAAAGTAGCTTGCGAAACTCTGGTTACTACCGGTCAGGTAGTGCTGGCTGGAGAAGTGAAAACCAAAGCGTACGTTGACATGCCTCTCATCGCACGCGAAGTAATCAAGAAAATCGGCTATACCAAAGGCGAGTATATGTTCGAGAGCAATTCGTGCGGCGTGCTGAGCGCCATCCACGAGCAGAGCCCCGACATCAACCGCGGCGTGGAGCGACAGGACCCCATGGAACAAGGTGCCGGAGACCAGGGAATGATGTTCGGTTACGCCACCAACGAAACGGAGAATTACATGCCGCTTTCACTGGACCTTGCACACCGCATCCTGCAAGTGCTGGCAGATGTCCGTCGCGAGGGCAAGGTGATGACCTACCTCCGTCCCGACGCCAAGAGCCAGGTTACCATCGAATATGATGACAACGGCACGCCGGTACGCATCGACACCATCGTAGTCTCCACCCAGCACGACGACTTCGTCCAGCCTGCCGACGACAGTGATGCCGCCCAGCTGAAGGCCGACGAGGAAATGCTCGCCCAAATCCGCCGGGATGTAATCGAGATTCTGATGCCGCGTGTCATTGCTTCCATCCATCATGAAAAGGTGCTGGCACTGTTCAACGACCATATCACATACCACGTCAACCCCACGGGCAAGTTCGTAATCGGTGGTCCTCACGGTGACACCGGGTTGACGGGACGCAAGATTATCGTAGATACCTACGGCGGCAAGGGTGCCCACGGCGGCGGCGCTTTCTCCGGAAAGGACCCCTCTAAGGTAGACCGCAGCGCAGCTTATGCAGCCCGCCACATTGCCAAGAATCTGGTAGCTGCCGGCGTTGCCGACGAAATGCTGGTGCAGGTAAGTTACGCCATCGGTGTGGCACGCCCCATCAATATTTTCGTAGATACTTATGGCCGCAGCCACGTCAATATGAGCGACGGTGAGATTGCCCGTAAGATTGACGAGCTGTTCGACCTTCGCCCCAAGGCAATAGAAGACCGCCTGAAACTGCGCAACCCCATCTATCAGGAGACTGCCGCCTACGGACACATGGGCCGCGAGCCGCAGACCATCGTCAAGCATTTCAAGAGCCGCTACGAAGGCAACAAGGACATTGAAGTGGAACTCTTCACCTGGGAGAAGCTGGACTATGTGGACAAGGTGAAAGCCGCATTCGGTTTATAATCAGCATAGCTTTACGGCTATTTATATAGAAGGCTGCCCTTCTGCAGATACCGATGTTTCGGAGGATGCAGAAGAGGCAGCCTTTGTTGTTTTGGTCTTGCTCTTCAAATGGATTTTTTCACCGGCAGTACAAACACGAACCTTGCCCCCTCCTTGTACTCCTTGTCCAGCAGCACTTTCCCTTTCAGCCGTTCGGCGATGAGGCGGCAGATATTGAGTCCCAGGCCGGTGCCTTGCCCGAAGTTGTCGGCCTTTTCAAAACGTTCGAAGATGGTTTCCGAGTATTCCGGGGGAATGCCGGTACCGGTATCGGTGACGGAGAAGGTGACGTATCCGGGATTCTCTGTGAGAGAGCAGTGCAGGCGGATTTCGCCTTGTGTGGTGTGTTTCTCTGCATTGGTAAGGAAGTTGATGAGTATCTGGCACACGCGTTGTCCGTCGGTAATCAGTTCGTAGCAGTCGTCCACTTCGGAGGTGTAGTAGAGCTTCACGCCTTCGGGCTTGCGGTGTTCAACGGTGGTTATGGCTTCCCGGCAGAGCTTGTTGCAACTGTGCGGCGCTATCTTCATGGTGTATCTGTTGCTTTCCAACTCGGCTGCGCTGAGGATGTCCCCCACCAGTGTAAGGAGGAGGTCGGAATTGTGCTGTATGAGATGGCAGAAATCCTGCCTTTCCTCTTGGGAAAGGTTCGCGTCGGGGGAAGTGATGAGTTGTGAGAAGCCCACGATAGAGTTGAGCGGTGTCCGTATTTCGTGACTCATGTTCTGCAGGAAGATGCTCTTTGCCTTGTTGGCTGCTTCGGCTTGGTCGCGCGCTTCGGAAAGTTCCTCGTTCTTGTGGCATAGTTCGAGGTTGACTTTACGTTTGCGGTGGAGGTAGAGTATCAGGAAAAGCAGGGATAACAGTAAAAAGCCGGTGACAATGCTGAAAAGAGTGATGCGGTAGCGCGAGGTGGCCTGTATGTTTTCCATTTTCAGACGTTCGGCGCCTATCTGGGTGTTCAGTTCGGCGATGTCCGACAGTTGCAGGAGATTGTTCGTCGAATCCAACTGCTGGTGGTATTTTTTCAGATATTTGATGGCATTGGGATAGTCTTTGGCGTATTCGTAAATGTAAGCATGTTGTTGCAAGCCTTTCTCGGACAATTGGTCAGCGTGGGCATGGGCCTGCTCATACTGTTTGTCCAGTATGTTCTTGCTGATGTGGGCTATCAGTAGGGAAACGTTGGCAGAGAGCTTGCAACGGTCTGCCATTTGTACGGCTTCTTTATAGCAGTCGTTGAATTCATCTATACGCCCCTGCCGGAATAGTATCAGGCATTTCTCTATCATGGCTTGGGCTATGTTCCGTTCTGTTTTGGCGCTCTTCAAGGCTTTTTCGCAATAGTCCAGTGCGGTGGCGTAATCTTTTTGGGTGTTACGGTAATATTCGGCAAGGTTTGAGTATAGTTGGCTGGGATCCTGGTCGGGCATATTCTTCAGCATATAGTCCAAGGCTTCCTGATAGTATTGGGCGGAGAGGTCGAAGTTTCCGCGTGATTTGTAGATATGGCCCATGGTTCGGATACAGCTGAAGATACCGTAAGGGTATCTGTCGGCAAAAGCTTGCTTTTTCATTTTTTCCGCTTTCTGCAAGGCGAGCAATGAGCGTTGTTGGTTCAGGAAGTAGATGATTTCGCTGCTCCAAGCGTGATAATAATATTGCAGATAGTTATTGGCACGTGAAATCTCTTTCAGGTCAGTGGATGCCTTTTCTATTTTGCTATCATCTTTTTGGGATATATAGAACTGCAGGGGGATGATGTATGCCAGGCATTGTGCTTTTTTGTCACCGAGTTTCAGAGCCTGTTGATACAAAGTGTCGGCCACCAGCAACCCCTCCTGCTGGCGTGCCTGCTTGGAAGCCCGCTGGTAGATGGGGTAGAGTGCATCGTCTATCTTGTAGGGATTGTTCTGTGCTGCGGAAGGTAGGGACACCCATACTGAAAGCACTAGAAAACATAACCTTGAAAGAATGCACTCCCTCTTTGTTCTATTGGATGGAATAAGCATGTTTTTTTCCGGATACTTATGATTATGCCTATGGCATCGCAAAAATAAGATAAAAGAATAAATTACAAGCTTTTTTTGTATAATTTCTCTGTTTGCTTGTTGAATGATCCTTGCCAGGAGCTTTCTTACGAAATTTCCGGTGATAATGCCGCCCTCTACATCATCATATTCTTCCTTATCGAGAACTTCACGATGGCCATTGCATTGACTGCCGCCAGCGGCAGGTCCATGGGGTCGTGGTGGTTGTTGTAGCTCACCAGACGGATGCAGTCCGGCCGTTCCGAGTGGTTGACGTATTTCACTGCCAGGTATTCGTCGCCGCCCCGCTCGAAGGAGACGAGATACATTTCACCGTAGATGACGTCGGTGAAGTCGCGGATGGACTTAAAGCCTACGATGTCGCCGGACTTGAGGATGGGATACATCGAGTCGCCCGAGACGTAGACGGCACCGTCGCACACGGGGATATTGGGAATTACAATCCGCCCCAAGGCGTACTGCGGGCGGTCAGCCAGCAGTGTCTTCAGGTTGGCGGCGGCAGAGATGTCATAGAGGGTCACGCTACGGTCGTCCATAGGGTCGGCTGTTTTCGGTGTGTGAAGTATTTCCACTTCACCTTGTACCAAGTCATTGTCACAGAATTTTGAATGATGTGCAGGCGAGCCCTTTCCCGTCAGCAGCCAGTTGTAGTCCACGTCGTCCAGGCTGCCCAGCAGCAGGGGGAAGTCGATGCTGTTGCGGGCGTTCCAGTTGCTCAGTGTGGAGCGTGATATACCCAGAAAGGCGGCAAGTTCGCTGTCTGTCTTGAATTCTTTCGCCAGTTTGGCACGTTTTATGATGTCTGCCGCACAAAACACCGGGTCTTTGTCATTCGCCATATTCTTCGGTTTTTACGTGTAAATTATTCAGAAACTATTATCTCCTCATTTATACTGTCTTACGTCTTATTTAAGAATTTAATTCCCGATTTGTTTGTTTTATAAATGAAAACAGCATTATCTTTGTTGGGACAAAAATACATATCATGTTTTATAAATGCAAATAAAAGGGAGGGATTTATGGAAAATACACATCTGGTCTTTTATCCGGAAGCATCCGAATTTAGCAAAAATACTTACGAATTTGAAAAAATGGGCATCCGCCTTGCCGGATGTATAGATGAGGTGCGTTGGAAGTATAGATGCAACGCGCTGGATGTATAGATAGAATACGCTGGATATATACTTCCAGCAAACAGCCCCTACAAGCATCTTTGGCAGGGGCGTGCCGAAAAAATATTATTGTACTAATTTTTAACAAAAAATGGTTATGGAACAGATTATTGAAAAAAATGTTCGTTTCTGTGGATGTTGCCACAGAGAACTGCCCGTTGATTCTTTTTATGTAGACAAGCGTACGCTTGCCCCCGACAATTATTGCAAGGAATGCCGTAGGGCGATGAGCAACGCCCGCTACCGCCGCTCACTTCCTGCAGGCAATCCCCTCCGTTATCCGGTCATCACTGAAATTTCGGACTGTACTCTTCGTATGTATCTTATTCTGAATGCTTTGAAGGTAGTGCGCGAAAGCGTGCTCCGCAAGCGGAAACGCCTATGCGAAGCAGGTGATATAGAATGATACAAGCCGCTCTCTCCCCCTAATCACTAACCCCTAATTATCAAACCATGTCCAGAATCAAAAAACGGGGACTTGACTATTTCCCCTTGAACACAGACTTCATGCACGACCGTCTGGTGCGCCGCATCATGAAACGTGAGGGTGACGGCTCCTTTGCCATTCTGCTGGGCGCCCTCTCCTGCATTTATGCCGACGAAGGCTATTACGTGTGTGCCGACGAGCTTTTCTACGAAGACCTTTCCGCCTGCCTCTATGAAAAGACGGCTGCCGACGTGAAGCGCATTCTTGCCCTGGCTGTGGAGTACGGCATTTTCAATGCCGCCCTTTTCGGCAAATACGCCATCTTGACTTCTGCTGAGATACAGCGGCAGTATCTGTTCAGTACCAAGCGCCGGAAATCTTCCGCCATAGACACACGTTATTGTCTGGTGGATGATTCTCAGAGCGATGACGAGGCCGCGCCGACTGCCGCCGGGAGAGTGCCGTCTGCCAATGGAAGCGTGCCGTCCGCTGCCGAAAGTGCAGCATTTAAGCCCGAAAATGCGACATCGGGTACATATAGCACAGCAGAGCATAGCACATCACAACACAGCAAAGAAAATCCCCTCCTCCATAGTTCCCCCGGAACTGGGGGCACTGAGGGCGCGGATGTGCCATCCGCGGAGGGGGAATATCTTCGGAAAATAGAGCAACTGCAACCGCCGCAGGATGGCACGGACCGCAACCTGGACGGGTTGCTTTTCAATCTGAAGCAGTTCCATATTCCTCCGCAAGAGCAGTATGCCATTATCCTCAAAAGTAATTTCGGTGCTATCGGCCACCCTTTGTGGAAGGGCTTCTATGCCTTGCGCGAGAGTCATGGCAAGATACGGCAACCGGGGCGATACCTGCTGAGCCTGTGTTGTAAGTAAAGTTTTCGATTTGTGAATAAATTCATGAAGAAAAACGGTTTTTTTAATTTGCACACTTTTCCGGATAGCATTATCTTTGCAATGTGGTTAAGCTTAATACACGAAAATAAAACAATGTTGTTTCATTTGAAAAAAACGAATCCTTGAATTTCAAGACAAACTATTAATTTTTAAAACAAAACTACTATGCCAGTAATTTACAAATCATTTCAGTCGGTTCTTGCCAACAAAGAGGGCAAGAAGCTTTTCTATCCCCGCGTGGTGCTGACGGGGAATGTGGACACCGAGCAGGTGGCTAAGGAGATTGCGGAGTTGTCTTCCCTCTCTACGGGTGACTCGAAGAATGTCATCGACAACCTGGTGACCGTGATGACTCGCCACCTGCAGTCTTCCGAGAGCGTGACGCTGGACGGTCTGGGTACTTTCCGCCTTACGATGAAGTCCACCATGAACGGTGTGGAAGACCCTCTGAAGGTGTCGGCTACCCAGTCCACACTACGAGTGCGTTTTCTGCCCACCTCCAAGCGTAATCTGGACCATACGGTGTCTACCCGTTCGCTGGTGACCGGGGTGAAGTGCGTGCGCTTCGACCTTCAGGACACGGCAGGTTCGGGCGGCAACGACGGTGGCTCGGGCGGTAACGACGGTGACCAAGGTGAAAATCCGTTGGGATAAGGCCATTTACGATTTGACGATTTACGATGTACGATTGAAATTCGTACTGCTAAATAACCGCGCCTATGCAGGCATTTATGATACGAAAAGTAATCGTACATCGTAAATCGTCAAATCATAAATTACTAATCTTCAATCATTAATCACTAACTAATCTTATGCGAAAAATCAACTACATCGTGGTGCATTGCAGCGCCACGCGGGAGGGCCATGCGCTCACTCCCGAAGCTCTGGAGACAGAGCACCGCCGTCGCGGCTTCCGCACGACGGGCTATCACTACTATATCCGGAGAGACGGTACCGTGCTCGGAACCCGTTCCCTGGAACTGCCCGGTGCGCATTGTCGCGGTCACAACAAGTATTCGATAGGCATCTGCTACGAAGGCGGACTGGATGCCCGGGGAAATCCGAAGGATACCCGTACGCCGGAGCAGCGTTCGGCCCTGCACCTGCTGGTGCACCAGCTGCTACAACAGTTCCGGAACGCCCGTGTATGCGGCCACCGCGACCTCAGTCCCGATTTGGACGGTGACGGGAAGGTGGAGCCGTGGGAGTGGGTGAAGCAGTGTCCGTGCTTCGAGGTAAGTAAAGAATTTTAGAACAATCATCTTTAAAACATGGAATTATGAAAATAAGCAAAGAAACCTGGAAAGATATCTTGAAAATTGTGGGTACCATCATTGCCACCATAGCCAGTGTGCTGGGCGTGCAGGCGATGCCACTGTAGGAGGCTGAAAAGCCAACAAGGGAACGGGAGAGGCTTGGAAGATAGCCTCCCCAATTCCTTATCTCGCAAAACATATTGAATAATTTTTCTAATAACAACGATTTATCATGAAAAGAATATCCTTATTTCTATTGCTGTTCCTTTTGCTGAAAGCAACAGCTGTGTATTCGCAGGGAGGCGATCCAGAAGCAAACCTTCGGATTGTCCCGATATCTCCCAATGCAGCTTCATTGGGAACGTACGGACTGATACCTACCGATAATTATGTGGGACAGGCCAATCTGACTATCCCAATCTATGAGATTGATCTTGACGGGAAGAAGTTTCCCATCGCACTGTCTTACCATACGGACGGAACGCGCGTTGCTCAAGAAGCTACTTGGGCGGGGCTTGGGTGGACTCTCCAAGCCGGAGGGTGCGTCATCAGGCAAGTGCAAGATATGGACGACTTCACAGCAAGAGGCTGCTATAATCTAACTGATGCTCCGTGGCTGACCAATCCCCGGTTTGAAGTGACCGACCAGAATATGGAGAGATACATGGGCTATTTCAGAGGAGACTATGATGCCGAACCAGACATGTTCTACTTCAATGCAGGCGGGCATTCGGGCTCCATGTTTTTCAATGTATTGAAGAATAACCGGCAGACAAATGCTGTCCCCACCATCCAAACACAAGAAGAAGTGGTAAAGATGGTATACAATACAAGTTCTAATGTATGGACTATGACAGATTTGGAAGGATATGTCTATTCTTTCTCGAAGAAAGAAACAACCTATTATTTCTTGAATACAATTGAATTCTTCCAGCCGGATATAACCAGAAGCCATATATTTCCGTACAATAAAGAACCGCAGGTTGTAACTGCCTGGATGCTCGATTCTGTGACATCTCCTAATGGTGGAACGATTCTGTTCGACTATAAGAAAGAGACTATCTTCACACCCATTTCTACCACAGAGGATGTTATTTCGCTGTCGGAAGTGGTTGCCGGAGAGATCACTTCGCAGTCTCCGCAGTATTTCAAGAATAAGTTCAACTATAATTATACTTACTCCAAAATAGAACAGTGGACGCTGTCGAAAATATCTTTTGAGGGCGGTACGGTGGAATTCAACACAACCGACCGCGAAGATATAGAGAGTGCTGAAAGTGGAAAGAAAGTGCAGAAGTTATCGAGCATAAAGGTAAGCGATGCTGCCGGAAATGTCATCAAGACCACCATGCTGGAATACAAATATCTGCTGAGTGGGGCAGCAACAACTACCAATGGCTACGACGACCGTTTGTTACTGTCGAAGGTGTATGATGTGGCTGGTTCAAAGAAGAGCAATGTATATACCATGGATTACAATATGGGAAAATTGCCACCCAAACGCTCTTTGTCTGTAGATGCCTGGGGATTCTACAACGGTGCATCGCCGATGACTACCTCCTTGAAGATTAGTCCCAGTATTTATTGGTCGGAGTCTATCAGGCCGAGCGGTAAGACAAGTCTGTTCAAGGAAGGTATGGACCGTTCGTTCAATGAGGCATTGTGCAAAATCGGTACGCTGCGCACTGTCACCTATCCTACGGGTGGTACAACTACCTTTGAGTATGAAGGGCATCGTTTTGAAACTCTGCCTATGATGCCCCCCTTGCGTGAAGGGGCCATCAACCTGGTAGATAACAGCATGGCGCCCGTAGTACCCGGGGCTTCCGTCCTTATGTATATCGGCGAACCTTTCGAAGTGGACGATGCCAATCCCAAGATTATCATCCGCATAAGACATGACGAACCTCACCCCAGTGAACATCTTGCTTCGCCGCTTACTTATACAACACAACTCCAAAAGAAAGAGGGCAACAGCTATAGAACCTTGTTTTCTTCTCCCAATTATGATGTGATGAATCCCTGGGCGGATGACATTGAAAAGCAATTGGACAGAGGTACATACCGTATGACATTGGAAGTGCAGAATGTAAGGTTGGAGTACCCCATCAATATTTCGGTAGAGGTTGTGGGCAAAACGAATGCTCCCTTGGACAAGGATTATCTGGGTGCCGGGCTGCGCATCAAGTCCATCACGAATACAGACGGTAACGGTAACCGGAGCTGGCGTAAGTTTGAATATCAGGATGCAAAGCTGATGGTGAAGCCGGTATTCAATGCACCGACATATGTAGAACAAATGCAAAGTTGGGCAGGAAACTGGATGAATGCTTACTATGAACTGATTCAATCTACTCCTTATATCCCTTTGACGAATCTTTCCAGAGGAAACCTTGTAGGATATACGGTGGTCAGCGAATCGTATGGCGATTTGGCTACTCAAGGATGTATTACTTACAGATATCACAATGTTCCGGATGAGGTTGCCGATCTCTATCTGGCTGGTATTCCTACAATACCTGACTATAAGAACGGTAAACTTTCGTCGGTAGACTATAGGGACAAGAACTATAAACTGTTGAAAAAAGAGGAATACACCTATTCACCTTCTTCTTCGGAAGAGGTTTGGGCGCCGAAGATACGCAACTATTATTTCAATCCGGATTATTCCCATCCTACCCGCGACATGCAGCCTTACAAGCTGTGGGCACAGTCCTTTTATCTCAGCAATAAAGTGACTACCGACTATCGTGCCGAAGGCAATATAGTGGACGAAGAGAGGTATGACTATACTAACTATGGAGTACTTTCTTCCTTGAAGAGCAATAAGCATGGGGTGGAGAAAGAGAATCAATTCAGATATGCGCACAGCTTTACGGATGCAGTTTCAAAGAAAATGCTCGACAAGTATATGATGGGCATACCGATAGAACGGATTGAACTTTCGGGCGGCAAAGTAGTGGGTGCATCGAAAACGGAGTATAAAGACACGCTCAATATGATTCTGCCCAAACGTACGTTGAGATTCAACTCTACTACTCCCAAGACGCTGGCCGATTATGCGGGAGCCTATGTGCAGGATATCTGGTTTGGTAAGTACACTTCGAGAGGTCGGTTACTGGGTTATATACGCAACAATCTGCCGGTGAGCTTCCTATGGGCCTATAACAATCTTTATCCGGTGGCCAAGATAGAAGGAAAGACGTATGAGGCTGTAGAGAAAATCTCGTCGGCGAGCATCAGCCAACTGCCGCGCAACTGGAATAATGCATCCATTACAACTGTCCTGAACACTGTGCGAAACGGGCTTGCCAACGACAATGCTTTGGTTACAACCTATCTCTATCGCCCGCTTGTGGGTGTTACGGAAATTGTAGAACCGAATAAAGAGAAATCGACCTTTACCTATGATGACTTCAACCGCTTGTTCCAGGTTAAGGATCATAATGGAAAGGTAGTGAATGAATATCAGTATAATTACAAACCCCAATGAAACGAAAGAATTGTATGAAACGAAAATATATGTTTATGGCGTTGCTGTGCTATGCATTGACAACAGCGGCGCAGGATGCCAGCCACAATTACGTGCGTACCCGTAGCATGCTGGATGAAACGGGAGGGAAATACCTGGATAAGGTGGAGTATTTTGATGGTTTGGGACGCCCGTTCCAGACGGTATTGAAGAAGGTGACAGCAAGCAACAGCAATCTGGTGACGCTACAGGAGTACGACGTTGCAGGACGTGCCGCGAATTCCTGGCTACCGATAGTCTCGCCTGACGATTATGTGGCACCCTCTTCTTTCAAGAGCAGTGCGCCCGGCAACTATGGCAACGATTCGCGTCCTTACAGCCAGCCGGTGTACGAGGCTTCTCCGCTGAACCGTACCGTTAAGGAATACGGACCGGGGGCTGCATGGTATAGCAGTCATTCCGTCAATACGGACTATCTGGCCAACAGTACGGCTAACGCGCAGTTGAACTGCATCAACTATAGCGTAAGCAGTGCAGGCGCACTGACGAGCAACGGCAGCTATGCTTCCGGCCAGCTTTCGGTCGTCAAGACCACCGATGAAGACCTGAACGTGAGCTACACCTTCACCGACAAGATGGGACATGTTGTATTGTCCCGTCAGATGAAGGGCAGCGAAACGCACGACACTTACTATGTGTATGACGACAAAAGCAATCTTTGTTTCGTGCTCCAGCCTATGTACCAAAGCTTGGCCAATCTCGACTTGTATGCCTTCCAGTACAAGTACGACGGACGTAACCGCTGTATCTGGAAGAAACTTCCGGGTGCAGGATATGTGGAAATGGTGTATGACAATGCCGACCGCCTGGTTTTTTCGCAGGACGGCAACCAGCGTGCCCTTACATCCGGTAACTGGACGTACTACAAGTACGACGGGCTGAACAGGTTGACGGAACAGGGGACTTGTACCAACAAAGTGACCACTTCTGGAACGAATGTACTTGTGCAGCACTTCTATGACAGTTACGCTTTCCGTTCGCAAGCAGGTTTCAATAACAGCAATTTCCCTG
>Ga0129315_1000038_pt1 | contig 143650 bp, 153 predicted proteins | sample Cm827metagenome_FD_94432 | JGI IMG/M metagenome (GOLD analysis project Ga0129315, IMG submission 94432) | Eastern black-and-white colobus group fecal microbial communities from Wisconsin, USA - Cm827 metagenome | ecosystem: Host-associated > Mammals > Digestive system > Large intestine > Fecal...
GACAGTTTTTGTGACGGATATTTTAACCCTAAAAGAGACTCGTCATACTACTTCTTCATTATACAAAAATAGTGCAAGATAAGGAATTACTTCCTTTCTTACACTATTTATGGTACTAAAAAGTGAGACCTCAGTCTCACTTAATTATTCTGCTACTTCTTCTGCTATAATTTCTTTACCTGCATAGTATCCACATGATGGACAAACTCTATGAGGTAATTTCATTTCATGGCAGTTAGGACATTCTACTACAGTTGCTTTATTTAATCTATAAGAAGATGCTCTTCTTTTGTTTCTTCTTTGCTTTGAAGTTTTTCTCTTAGGTACGGCCATTTCTACACCTCCTCATCTTTAAATAAATCTAATAATTTTTCAAATCTAGGGTCAACCTTGTCTTCTACTTCTACATCTGAAACTTCACAATCACAAGGACCTTCATTTAAGTTCTTGCCACATTGAGGACAAAGTCCCTTACAATCAGTGCTACATAAATTCTTACCAGGTATAGATGTAATAACTTGAGATAAAATTATTTTTGATAAATCTATAGAATCATCATTTATTTCAAAGTATTCATCAGTTGAATCTTCATCATAAAAACTAGGATCTTTAAAATTAAAAGCTTCATAACTAGTTTCTTTATTGTTTACAAAATCCACTGTACATCTATCGCACTTTGCGTTAAAACTATATTTAATATTAATTACAAGTACTAACTCGCCTGTTAAATCATGTATATATCCACTGTACTCGATGGGATAAATGAGATTAAGATCATCTAAATTTAAATCCGTGTCATTTTCGTATAACTTCCCGTCAAAATCCATTCTTTGATCATCAGATGATAAAAAACTGCTTAGATCTAATTTCATATTCTCACCTCAAAAATACATACACATCATTATAACTATTGAATGGTTAAATGTCAATACTTTAAATAAATTTTTATGCTTCTACAAGTTCCTTAGTATCTCTTGCAATCATCAATTCTTCATTAGTTGGGATAACAAAAACTTTAACTTTAGAGTTATCAGAAGAAATTAGTTTATCTTCTCCTCTTACATTGTTTCTTTCTTTGTCAATTTCAACACCAAGAGATTTTAATCCAGCACAAATTGATTCTCTCATTTCAATTGAATTTTCTCCAACACCTGCAGTAAATACAATTCCATCTACATGATCAAGAACTGTAAAGTAATTGCCAATATATCCTCTTACTCTCTTTTCGAATATATCAAGTGCAAGAGCTGCTCTTTCATTTCCTTCATCTCTTGCTGCTTCAATATCTCTAAAGTCACTAGATACACCAGAAATTCCAAGAACACCAGATTTTTTATTAATTACATTATTAATTTCATCTGGAGATAAGTTTTCTTTTTCCATTAGATATGGAAGAATAGCTGGATCTAAATCTCCACATCTTGTTCCCATTGCAAGTCCTTCAAGAGGAGTAAATCCCATTGATGTATCAATTGATTTACCATTTTCAATAGCTGCAATACTTGAACCATTGCCTAAGTGACATGTAATTAAATTAACTTCATTTACGTCTTTATTAAGCATTTCGGCTGCTTTATTTGTAATATATTTATGACTTGTTCCGTGGAATCCATATTTTCTAACTCTATATTTTTCATAGTATTCATATGGAAGTGCATAAATATAACTTTTTGCTGGCATTGTTTGGTGGAAAGCTGTGTCAAATACTGCAACTTGTTTTACATTTGGAAGTAATTTTTGACAAGCTTTAATTCCCATAATATTAGGTGGGTTGTGAAGAGGAGCTATATCTACATTGTCTTCAATAGCTTTAAGAACTTTTTCATCAATAACTACGGACTTAGCAAAATCTTCTCCACCATGAACAACTCTATGGCCTACTGCATTAATTTCATCAAGAGATTTAATAGCGCCATAGTCTTCATTTGTTAGAGAATCCATTACAAGTTCTAGTGCAATCTTGTGATCTTGCATTGGTGTTTCAATAGTTTCTTTTTCCTTGCCTATTGTTTCATGCTTAATTCTAGAGCCTTCAATTCCGATTCTTTCAACTAATCCTTTTGCTTTAACTTCTTCATTACTCATATCAATTAATTGATATTTAAGCGAAGAAGATCCGCAATTAATAACTAATATATTCATATTTTCCTCCTCAAATTTTTAAATAAATATTTTTTGTTGTATAATAACTATAGTTAATAATATAACAAATGGTTAGTTTAGTCAATAATTGGAGTTTTGAAAAAATGAAAATTGCATCTATAATTGCAGAATATAATCCCTTTCACAATGGGCATTTATATCAAATAAATAAGATAAAAAAAGAATACAGCGACTATATTGTAGTAATAATGTCACCTAATTTTGTACAAAGAGGAGAACCTTCAATTATTAATAAATTTAAAAGAGCAGAAGTAGCAATTAATAATGGAGCAAGTCTTGTAATTGAAAATCCAGTTCTTTATGCAACTTCTAATGCTGAGATTTTTGCTAAAGGTGCCATTAATATTTTAAACTCAATGGATATAATAGATAAACTTTACTTTGGAAGTGAAGATGACTTTTTTACTTTAAAAAATATTCTAAATAAAATTGATTCAAATTTGAATGAAAGAAAAATAAAATTTTATTTAGATAAAGGAGAATCATTTATTAAATCTAGAGAACTTTCCATGGATTTTCTTACTCAAAGTGAAAAAGAAATTTTAAAAAGGCCCAATAATATACTGGGTATTGAGTATATAAAGGCAATAAAATATTTTAATTCAAATATTGTTCCATTCTCAATTGATAGAAAATATGTAAATCACGATGATGTTCACTCTTATGAAAACTTTGCTTCAGCATCTTTTATTAGGAATAGTCTAATTAATGGTAAAGATGTTTCAGAATTTATACCTGATTATAATTTAAAAGTCCAAAACAAATTGGAAAATTATTTTGACATTTTTAAATACAAACTAATTTCAGATAATATAAATTTCAATAACTATTTAGATTATGAAATAGGTTTAGAAAATAGAATGATTGATAATTTAAATGCTAAGAATTTTAATGAATTTATTGAAAAAGTCCATTCAAAAAGACATTCTAAATCAAGAATCAAAAGACTAATAATTTCAATTTTATTAGATATAGATAAAAATTTAATCAAAGACTCTTTTAATTTTCCATACACTAGAGTACTTGCTTGCGACAAAAGAGGAATAGAAATATTAAGAAATTCAAAAAATAAAAATAAAATTTATTCTTTTAAAAGGTTTTATGATAAAAGTTCAGCTACAATGAGAAAAATGTTAGATAAAGAGATTCTTGCAACAAATTTATATAATCTTAAAAGTGGAATAATTAATGAAGATTTTACAAGAGAAGTATACAAAAAACCAGGGATTTAATTTCCCTGGTCAGATTTTCTACAAGCTTAAAAAGAGTTTAATTCCCTGGTTTCTATTTAATAAAAAACTTGAGTCCTAGTATACTAAAACTCAAGTCAATAATTAACCTCTTAATTCTTGTCTATTTTCATTAAGCATTTTAATAATTTCAGAAAGATTTACTTGTGTATTTTCAAGTAATTCATCAGCATAATCCCTTGCACCTTCTCTAATTTGAGTAGATTCATCTTTTGCTGCTTGCATAATTTGGTTTGCCTTTTCATTAGCTTGTTTAACAAGTTCATCTTCATCAATTATTTTTTCTGAATGAGCTCTTGCTGCAGCAATAATTTTATCAGCTTCGTCGTGAGCACCATTTATAATATCATCTTTATCTTGATAAATTCTTTGTGCTTCTGAAACTTCACTAGGAATTTTTATTTTTATTTCATTTACAACTTCTAAGAATTCTTCTCTATCCACCATTACTTTATTTGTTAGTGGTATTTGGGAAGAAGTTTCAATAAGATCTTCTAATTCTTCAACTAAATCAACTAAATTCATAATTTACCTCCAAGTAATTTTTCTTTCATAGCTTCTCCTACAACAGGAGGCACGAATAAATCTGTATCTCCGTCAAAAGTAGCAACCTCTTTTGCAAGTGTAGAACTTACAAATAAATTTTCATTTGATGCCAATAAAAAGACAGTTTCAACGCCATCTTTATAGTGCATATTGGCCATTCCTAATGTATATTCATTAACATAGTCAGAAGCCGATCTAAGGCCTCTTACTATAACATTACAATTTTTTTCTTTCGCATAATCTACTAAAAGTCCATCGAATGAATCAATTTCAATTCCCTTTTCTCCATCAAGAACTTTATGTAATAGATCAATTCTCTCCTCAACTGTGAAAAGTCCTTTCTTGGAACTATTGTTGAGAACTGCGACAATAACCTCGCCAAACATATCTCTTGATCTATTTATTATGTCAAGATGACCCTTAGTAACAGGATCGAAGCTACCCGCATATATTACCTTCATTTACATCCCATCCCCATATGGCAATGGATGTATTGCCATATTTTTTATTTTTAAGTTCTTTAAATCCCGAAGTTAAAACTAATTTATTTTCTGATTTGTATTCAATAATTAATTTACCATCAGGTTTTAAAATTTTATATTCATTTATTAAATTTAAGGCCTTTTTATACAAATCCATTCTATCAAAGGGTGGATCCATATAAATATAATCAAAATTAATATCAAATTTTTTAATTGCTTTATTCATATAATCTTCAATAATAACTGCGCTATCTTCAAATTTAGCTCTACTTAGATTATATTTTAAAACTTCAATAGCTTCCCTTGATTTATCTACAAAATAAGCTTTCTCTGCTCCTCTTGAGATAAATTCAATTCCGTTTGCCCCACTACCGCAAAACAAATCAAGAACTACAGCATCAAAAAAGTTTTGACCAAGCATATTATAAACTGATTCTTTGACTCTATCTTCAGTTGGCCTTGTATCTAGTCCTGGAGGTGCTTTTAATTTCAGACCTCTTCTGATTCCTGATATAACTCTCATATTGCCTCCAAATTAATATTATTTTATCATATATATAAAATTATTAAAAGATATTAGTTTAAATCAGAGTAAAAATCTGATATCTCTTTATTTAGATAAGAATATTTTTCTGATTCTAAATTTGGATCTTGTTCTAAAATTGATTTAACATCAGAGGATGCATACTTTAAAATTTCAGTATCTTTAAAGGGATCTGCAAGTCTTAAGTTTGGCATACCTGATTGCCTAGTTCCTAAAATATCTCCAAAACCTCTTAGTTCTAAATCTTTATTGGCAATATAAAATCCGTCATTTGATTCAGACATTATTTTCATTCTTTCCCAAGATATTTCACTTTTAGATAAATTATATAAAATACAATATGACTGATGTTCTCCTCTACCTACTCTGCCTCTAAGTTGATGAAGTGTTGAAAGTCCAAATCTCTCCGCATTATATATCATCATAACTGTTGCGTTTGGTACATTAACTCCAACTTCCACAACAGTAGTAGATACTAGAAGATTTATTTCTCCTTTAGAAAAATCATCCATAATTTTATTTTTTTCATCCGTTTTCATTTTTCCATGTAATAGAGCTATGTTATATCCACTGTAACAATCCTTTAATTTTGAATATACTTCCTCAACAGATTGTAAATTTTCATAATCTTCATTTTCTTCAATTAGTGAGCAGATTACATATGCCTGTCTTCCCTTGTCCATTTCTTTTTTTATAAATTCAAGGGATCTTTCTTCCATAGATTCATTAATGGCAATTGTTTCAATTTTCTTTCTTCCCTTTGGCATTGTTTTAATTACAGAAATATCTAAATCTGCATATAAAACTAAACTCAAACTTCTTGGTATTGGTGTAGCTGACATAATTATTGTTGCGGCATCTTTGTTTTTATTTTGAAGTCTATTTCTTTGAATAACTCCAAATCTATGCTGTTCATCTATTACATTTACACCAAGTTTATTAAATTTAACATCCTCTTCAATTAGTGAATGAGTCCCTATTAAAATATCTATTGCACCCATTTCTAGATTATCTAAAATATCCATTTTTGCTTTATTTGAAGTGGAACCTATAAGTAGACTAACTCTTACACCAAGGGGTTCTAAAAGTGAGACAAAGGACTCAAAATGCTGCTTAGCAAGGATTTCTGTGGGAGCCATAATTGCAGATTGATACCCATTTAAATATGCAAGATACATAATTATAATAGAAATAATTGTCTTTCCACTACCAACATCACCTTGAATAAGTCTGTTTATTGATTTCCCGCTTTTCATATCATCAAAGACTTCATTTAAAACAGACTTCTGACCATCAGTTAGTTCAAAGGGAAGAGTTTTTATAAAATCATATACTTCATCTTTTATTTCAAATTTAATAGCATCTCTTCTTTGATTTTGAAATTTATTTTTTAATATTGAAAGTTCGAATAAAAAAAGTTCTTCATATATAAGTCTCTGCCTTGCGTGAATGTATGATTTTCTACTTTTTGGATGATGAATATTCTGTATTGCTTCATTTTTGCCAATAAAAGAATATTTTTCTAAAATATCTTTAGGTAAATTTTCTTTAAATAAATTTTTATCTAATACTTGTGACATTAAATTTTCAAAGGAATTGTTATTTAAACCTTCGGTTAAATTATAAATTGGAGATATTTTACCAAGCTTTTTAACTTTATTTACTTCTTCAATCTCAGGACTTGATATACTTACTCTTCCTCTAAAAATATTTGCCTTTCCATAAACTAAATATGTACTACCTATTTTAATTTGTGAATTTAAATAAAATGCATTGAAAAAACTTAACTCTGCTTCCCCAGTTTCATCTTCTGCTAAAAAACTTATTAAAGAAAGACCTTTTCTAATTTTTCTACTTTGCAGTTTAGAAATTATTCTAAGCTTAAAAGTACACTTTTCACCAATTCTTGCATCTTTTACTTTTATAATCTTAGAGCTATCTTCATATCTTCTTGGATAATAAAGTAATAAGTCCTTTATTGTATATATTCCTAATTTATGAAATAATTGTTCTCTTTTAGGTCCTACTGTTTTTAAAAACTTTATAGAATCTTTTATTTTAATAATAATCACCTCTATTAGAAAAGCCCAAAGTATAACTTCAGGCTTAAATAATTATTCTAATGATAATATATAATAGTAAATTGGTTGATTTCCCTTAATAACTTCAATATCTATATCGTCATATTTTTCTTCTAATTTTTCTCTAAGATTTTCAGCATCTTCTTCAGAGACATCTCTACCATAGAATAATGTAACTAAAGAAATATCATCATTCATTAGATTTTCAACTGTTTTAATAGTTACATCATTGATATTCTTACCACTTTCAACAATGTCTTTTGCTGCAATTCCTATAATGTCATCTTTATGAATTTCTTTGCCATTAAGGGTAGTGTCTCTTACTGCATATGTCACAGAAGCATCTATAACACTTTTAAGGGCTTCTTTCATATTTTCTTCATTTTCTTCAGTGGAAGCATCTTCGTTAAATGCAAGCATTGAAGCAATTCCTTGAGGAACTGATTTAGATGGGATAACCACAATTTCTCTATCAGAAATATCTCTAGCTTGTTCTGCAGATAAAATTATATTGCTATTATTTGGTATTAAATAAACAACTTTTCCACCTACTTTATCAATTCCCTTTAAAAAGTCTTCAGTAGATGGGTTCATAGTTTGTCCACCTTTTACAATATAGTCAACGCCAAGAGATTTGAAAGTTTCAGTCATGCCTTCTCCCATGGAAACAGTAATAAATGAAAAATTTTTTTCTTCTATTTTCTCTGCTTTCATTTCATCATTTTTAGCAGATTCAACTTCACTTTCATCAAAAAGAGTTTCCCTGTGTTGATATCTCATATTGTCAATCTTAATATCTTGAAGTAGTCCCAACTCACAAGCATATTGAAGCACTATTCCAGGGTCATTGGTATGAACGTGGACTTTAATAATATGTGTTCCGCCTCCACCAACTACTAATAAACAGTCTCCTAATGGAGATATCTTTTCTCTAAGTGCATCTATATCTTCATAATCTGTATTAATAATAAATTCAGTACAATATCCAAATTCAAGGGATTCGTCAGCTTCTGTGAATTTAATTTCTTGTTGAGCTTTTTTCTTTAGTACTTCATCGTCTTCTTGGTCAGATATTTCTTCTCCCTTTAAAATTTTTAAAGCACCTTCAAGAAGAGTAACAAGACCCTTTCCTCCAGCATCAACTACCCCAGCTTCTTTTAAAACTTGTAGCTTGTTTGGAGTATCATCTAAAGACCTATTTGCTTCAACTAAGACATCTTCTAAAAACTGTACTAAATCTTCGCTTTTTTTATAATGACGTGTTGCATATTCTGCAGTTTCTCTGCCAACTGTAAGAATAGTTCCTTCAATAGGCTTCATTACCGCTTTATAAGTTGTTTCACTTGCCTTTTTAAATGCAATTGCAATTTCTTGAGTTCCTGCAACTTCTACACCTTTAAGTCCTTCAGAAAATCCTCTTAAAAGTTGTGATAAAATTACACCACTATTTCCTCTAGCTCCCATTAAAGCACCACGAGCTGCAGCTTGTGAAACATCACTAACTGAAAAATTTCCTTCTAAACTCTCAATTTGTTTAAGGGCAGATTTAGTTGTAAGACTCATATTTGTGCCTGTATCTCCATCTGGAACAGGAAATACATTTAATGCATTAACCTCTTCTTTTTTGGATATTAGATAATTTACAGCGCCTTTAAAAGCTTTTTTTAATAAAGGGCCATCAATTTTTTTTATTTCCAAAATCTTACCTCCACTACTTAAGTCTAATACCTTCTACTAGCACCTCAATATTATCAACGCTAAGGCCTGTTAGATTTTCAATATTAAACTTAACTCTTTCTATAATATTTTCACCTACTGTAGAAACTTTTACTCCATATTCTAAAATTACGTGAAGTTCTATATTAATTTCGTTATTTTCGGTGTTAACAATAATTCCCTTCGATAAATTTTCAAATCTTAAGAGTTCAAAAATTCCATCAGTGGCATTTTTTGATGCCATTCCAACAATTCCATAGCTTTCCATTGCTGATATTCCTGCTATATTTGCAATTACGCTATCTTCTATTACAATATTACCTAATTCTCTATTAATAATTGCCGGCATTAGGGCACCTCCTTATCTAACATATTATATCAGAAATTAAGATATATTAGAAGAATTAGCAAACATTTTATATGTTTATAGATATTATTGTAAAAATAAATTTGCAAAACTTATATCTTTTTGGTAAAATAACTAATGCGTAATAACTAAAGGAGGTGCGTCATGGCTAAAAGATGTGATATTTGCGGAAAAGAAAAAGTATTTGGTAATAAAATTTCTTTCTCTCACTCTCGTTCTAACAGAAGCTGGTCTCCTAATATTAGAAGAGTAAGGGCAGTAGTTAATGGTTCTACAAAGAGAATTAACGTATGTACTAGATGCTTAAGATCTGGAAAAGTAGAAAGAGCTGTATAAATATAGGGTCTTAGATCAAGATCCTTTTATACAGCTCTTTTTTAGTCTATTGATTTAATTATAAATCCACTACCCTTATTTATAGTTATTTTTGCCTTTTCATCTAGAATCTCATTACTAACCCCTCTCCCAGGATTTTCACTATTAATTTCTAAATTATCAACTTCATATTTAAGTCCTTTTGTTGAAAAGGATAATTCATCACCTGCATTTATTATAGATATATATTTTTTATCATCTTTTTCTACAGTATAAACTCCCTCTTCAACATATAAAACTTCATTGTGCGAGTCTTCAATTCTAGCAATGTAATTATTTTTATATAGCTTTTTAAGTAATAAAATATTTGCAAGTTCGTGATCAAGTCTTGTTCCAAGACCACCTAAAATCACAATATCTTTATAATTATTTTCCATTAAAAATTCTATACATATTTCAGTATCTGTTAAATTTTTCATAGGTGGAAATTTTTTAATTTTAATATTATTTGATTTTATATATTCAAGTGACTCTTCATCTATTGAGTCTAAATCTCCAAATACAAGATTGCATTTGTGATTATTCTTTTTTAGAGCCTTGGCACCACTATCAGCAGCAATAGTATATCTATCTTTATACTTTTCCAAAAGATCCTTTGATATTTCTCTTCCACCAGTAATTAAAAGTGCTTCTTTCATAGCAGTTCCTTAAATTTTCTTATATTTTCTGCTGTTTTTCCCTTTTTAAATATTGCTGATCCTGCTACTAAAATATCTGCCCCTGCATCTAAAACTTCTTTTGCATTATCAAGTTTTACTCCACCATCAACTTCTATTAAAGTGTTTAAATCTCTAGAATCAATAAGTTTTTTTACAGTTGATATTTTTCTTAGTGCTGATTTAATAAATTTTTGTCCTCCAAATCCTGGATTTACACTCATTATTAAAACTAAATCTAAATCATCAATAATGTAATCTAAAACATCTATTGAATCAGCTGGATTAAGAGCTATGCCAGCTTTTATATCATAGGATTTTATTAGAGAGATAGTTCTCTCTAAGTGATTTGTAGTTCTTGGATGAATTGTCAAAATATTTGACCCAGCTTCAGCAAATAACTCAACATAATTTTCTGGATTTTCAATCATTAAATGAGTATCAAAAGGTATATCTGTAAGTGGCCTTAAGCTTTTTACAATCCCTGGACCATAGGATATATTTGGGACATAATTTCCATCCATTATATCTAAATGAATAAAATCTACTTTCTCCTCATTCATTATTTTAAATTCTTTTTCTAAGTTAGTAAAATCTGCTGAAAGGATTGATGGTGAAATCAAAAATATCCTCCTTTATCTTTTAATTCATTAAAAATATATTTATAATTTTCATATCTCGATTTTTCTATTTTGCCGTCTTCAAAGGCCTCTTTAACTCCACATTTTGGTTCATTTATATGATTGCAATTGTTAAATTTGCACTTATCATTATAATCTTTAAACTCTCTAAAATAATATTTTAAATTATTACTTTCCATTTTTAACTCAAGTGATGAAAATCCCGGTGTATCAAAAATATAAGTGTCATCATTATAAAATATTTCAGTATGCCTTGTTGTATGCTTACCTCTTTTTGTTTTGTCTGAAACCTTTCCAATCTCAATATTTTTCCCAAGAATTTTAGATGCTATCGAAGACTTCCCGGCACCGCTTACACCACAAAGGGCAACAGTTTTACCTTTTAAAAATAATTTTAATTCTTCAATTCCCTCATCTTCAACTGTACTAACTAGAAATGTGTTAAAACCAGAATTTTTGTAAATTTCCACTAGTTTATTAGCTTCTTCAGTATCTAAATCTGATTTATTTATAACAATAGCCACATCTACTTCTTGATATTCTGATTGAATAATATTCTTATCAATAAGCATTAAATTATACTTTGGGTCTAATACAGGTACTACTATAAGAGTTAAGTCTACATTAGATACCTTTGGCCTTGTGAGCATATTTTTTCTGGGATATACTTTTTCAATATATCCCAGTTTATTTTCTTCATATTTAAATTCTACATTATCGCCTACAATGGGTTCTATTTTAGTATGTCTAAAATTACCTCTGGCTCTAGTCTCATAAACTTTATCGCCTGATTTAATATAGTAAAACCCACCTGTTAATTTAATTATTTTACCATTCATTATTTAATCTTTTCCGTTTTTACTAAATTACCATCAACGTAAATATTATATTCTCCAGGTCCAATTAACTCTACATTAGAGGTATCTCCTGCTTCTATATTGTAATTCCACACTGATCTTGGGCTAATTTTATTACCACTAGCATCTACTACTCTTTCTGCAGTTACATTGTGAGTATCTCCATCATCTGGAACTCTGACCTTTACATATTTTATTCTATTATATTTATCTGTGTCATTATTTTTTTCATTTTCTTTCTTCTCTTCAGTTGTGCTTTCTAAACTTTTATCTTCTTCGTCTTTAGAGCCTTCAGAGATATAGATAGTAACTTTAGAACCCTTTTCTACAGTTTTACCTGGACTTGGTTCCATTGCATAAACTTGACCTTCAGAAACTTTGTCACTAAAGCCTTTTTCTACTTCAACATCAAAACCTAAAGTTTTTAATTGATTTACTACAACTTTTTCTCCTAATCCTGTGTAATCATTTAAAGTTACAGGAGTATTATCAATGCCTTTAGATACTAAAACTTTTACAGCTGATCCTCTTTTAACAGAGTATCCACCTTCTGGATTTGAGGATATAATTTTTCCGCTTTCTACTTCTTCATTAAATTCTTCTTCAGTTGATCCAAGTCTTAATGAATTTTCCTCTAAAATTTTCTTTGCTTCTTCTAAAGTTAGTCCCTTTAGTGGAGGCACAGCAACTGAATCTGGAAGTTCATTTATTGTAAGTCTTACAGTAGATCCTTTTTCTACTTCTAATCCCGCTTCTGGATTTTGTTCAAGAACAATTCCGTCAGGTTGATCTTCGTCTTCAATAGTGCTTACATCAAGGACAAGCCCTTGTGATTCTATTAAATTTTTAGCTTCCTCTCTAGTCTTTCCAACATATTCTTCTAGGACAACTTTTTCAACTTCTGTGTTTGACTTCATACCATTTAATGCTTTTGGAACAACATAAATTAGAAGTGCTATTATAAATAATGCAGAAAAAACTCCTAATATGGCTGGTGCCGTTGATTTCTTTTTAGTAGTTTTTCTAGGTTTAAACTGCTTAGAATTTTGAAATGAATTATTAGATCTATTATTTAAATTTCTATCCCTAATTGGTGCCCCTACTACAGTTTTATCGTCTTCATAATTTCTATTTACAGTAAATGTCTTAGAACCAATTGTATAGTCTTTAATATCTTTTATTAAATCAAAAACATCTGAGTATCTCTTATTAGGATCTTTTTCTGTCATCTTTAATACTATTGCATCTACAGATGGGTCGATGTTTTTTATAATATCAGATGGCTTTGGCATCTTTGACTGGACTTGCATAAGTGCTACTGATACAGGATTATCTGCATCAAATGGAAGAGTTCCAGTTAACATTTCAAAAAGAACTATACCAAGAGAATAAATATCTGATCTATTGTCGACTTTAGCACCTCTAGCTTGTTCTGGTGAAAAATAATGAACAGAACCCATTACTGCATTAGTGGCAGTAACAGTTGTGTTGTCTGCAACTCTTGCTATACCAAAGTCTGTTACCTTAATTCTGTCGTCTCTTGTTACCATTATATTTTGAGATTTAATATCTCTGTGAACAATATGTTTTGAATGGGCAACCTTTAAAGCTTCTGCAATTTGAATACAATAACTTAATGCCCTTTTTTCAGGAAGTCTACCAACATCATTAATAAGCTCTTTTAATGTCTTTCCATCGATAAACTCCATTACTATATAGTGAATGTCATTTTCTTCAACTTTTTCTGTTCCAACATCGTAGATGCTTACTATATTAGGATGCGAAATGCTCGCTGCTGCTAAGGATTCTCTTTTGAACTTTCGTATAAAATTATTATCTTCGTTATATTCTAATCTAAGTACCTTAATGGCAACTATTCTATCTAATTTTCTATCATGGGCTTTAAATACATTACCCATACCGCCTGTACCTATTTTTTCTAATATTTCATATCTATTTGCTAAAATTTTATTTATCATCGCACACCTACTCATTAAAAACTATTATAAATGTGATGTTGTCCATACCACCATTTTTAAGAGCCAAATCCATTAATTTTCTTCCTGCTTCTTCTGGTGTATTTTCTTTAATTGTACTAAATATATCAACATCAGAAACCATATTAGTTAATCCATCTGAACAAAATAAAAATATATCATTTTTCTTGATATTTAATGTGTTTACATAAACATCAATATCTGGGTTAGTTCCCAGCGCTTTTGTAAGTACATTTTTCTTTGGATGATGTCTACTTTCTTCTTCTGTGATTTCTCCAATTTCAATTAAATAATTCACAAATGAATCATCTTTTGTAAGCTGTTCTATCTTATCATTTAATTTATATATTCTAGAATCACCTATATTCGCATATACAAGAACATCTTCAAATTTATATCCTACAGATACTGTAGTGCCCATTCCTCTGAAATTCTCATTTTCATCTGATTTCCTGTGAATTTCACTATTTGCATTTTTCACACCATCAGATAGTTTTTCAATTACATCTTGTAATTTTTTAATATCTTTATTATTAAACTCATTTGCTATTATTTCAGTGGCCATTTTTGAAGCTTGTTCACCTGCCAAATGTCCACCCATGCCATCAGCTAAAATATAGAGTTTTGAAGAATTATCTACAAAATAGCTATCTTCATTATTTTTTCTGTAATTTCCAACATTTGTAGCCGATATTACTTTCATCTAGTTCACCTCTACACTGCGTCTTAATTGACCACAAGACGCGCTTATATCTTTTCCCAGTTCTCTTCTAATAGTCACATTAAACCCCTTATCTTCAAGAAGTTTTTTAAATTCATTAATCTCATTTGAACTAGGTCTTTTTTTATCAAATTCATCAATAGGATTTAAAGGTATTAAATTAATATGACATTTTATACCCTTTGCAAAATCATGTAATTCTTTTACATTTTTTAATCCATCATTTTGATTTTTTATCATAGTATATTCAAAAGTAATCCTATTATTAGTTTCTTTTGAATAATAATTAAGTGCTTTTTTCAAACTCTCTAGATTGTACTTTCTATTTATTGGCATTAAATTTGATCTATCTTTGTCATTAGTTTGATGTAAGCTTATTGCTAAATTAATAGGTAAATTTAAATCAGCCAAATCATAAATTTTATCTACAACACCACAAGTTGAAATAGTAATATTTCTATAACTAGTATTGTGACCATTTTCGTCATGAAGAAGTTTTATAAATCTAACAACTTCACCAAAATTATCAAGTGGTTCACCACTTCCCATGAGTATGAAATTTGAAATATTTATATTTAATTTATTTTCAATTTCATATACTTGATCTAACATTTCAGATGCCTTAAGATTTCTCACTAATCCATCTTTAGTAGATGCACAAAAATCACATCCCATTCTACACCCAACTTGAGTAGATATACATTGAGAATATCCATGTTTGTACTTCATAAGAACTCCTTCTATTAGATTATTATCATCTAATTTAAAAAGCATCTTTTTTGTCTCATCTAATTTTGAATCGAAAATTTCAAATATTTTTGTTTTAGTGATTCCTTCATTTTTTATTATATTTAAAGCTTTGTTAGATAAATTAGAATTTTCTACATCTTTTCTCTTTTTATCATGAAAAAAAGTAAAAAGTTGATTGCCTCTAAAAGCTTTTTCTCCTCTATCTTTAAAAAATTTTCTTAACTCATCTAAATATAAAGAGTTTAATTCCATTAAATCACCTGTTTATCTTCTAATTATACCATTAGATTCTATTAATAAAAATATTTTTTATTAATTCTCTATATTTTAAGGCTACGAATAAATCATAGCCTTTTAATCATTCTTTATTAGTAAAGTTATTGAGAATCCATCTGTGCCATCTGTTGATGGAAATAATTTAAGTACTTCCTTTCCATTTAATTTAGATATACTAAAATTTGGATTATTCTTGATAAATTTATTTACTACATCTTCATTTTCAATTTTTGATAAAGAACAAGTTGAATATAAAAGCCTACCTTTAGTTTTTAAATAATCTTTACCACATTCAAGAATACTACTTTGTATTTCAGAAAGTTCTTTTATGTCTTCAATACTCTTATTCCATTTAATATCAGGTTTTTTTCTATAAAGTCCTGTTCCTGAACAAGGTGCATCTACAAGTACATAATCAAATTTATCTACAAAATCTTTATTATAAACTGTAGCATCATTAATTCTTGTTTCTATATTTGTATTCCCTAATCTTTTTGCATTTTCGCAAATTAAATCTAATTTATTTTGAGATTTATCACATGCAATTATTTTTCCAGTATTACTCATGATTTCTGATAAATGAGTTGACTTTCCACCTGGTGCTGCGCATAAATCTAATACATTTGAATCTAAACTTGGATTTAAAAATGTAGATACTAGTATTGAACCCAAATCCTGAATATAGAATAATCCCTCTTTAAAAGAGTTTGATTCAATAATTCCATTAGGATTTTCAATATTTAGTGCATTTTTATAATTAAGTTCTCTAGCTTCAAATCCTTCATCATCTAATTTTCTTATTAATAAATCTCTATCTGTTTTTAGAGTGTTTACTCTTATTGTAAAAGGTGGTTTTCCATTATTAGCTTTTAATAATTTTTTTGTAAATTCGTCTGAATAATTATTATAAAAATACTCTGTATAAAATATAGGATGAGAATAATAAATACTCAAATTAAGAACAGAGTCTTTTACTGTTACTCTGGGAAGTTCTTTTTTAGAAATAGCTCTAAGTATACCATTAGTAAATCCAACTGATCCTCTGTTTCCATAAATTTTTGCTAAATTAACAGATTCAGATACAATAGAATAATCTGGAACTCTATCTAGATAAAAAAGTTGATAGACTGCCATTTCTAAAATCGTCAAAATTATTTTATGGATTTTTTCAAATTTTATCTTTGAGTTAACTTCAACAACATAATCCAAATAGGTTCTATTCTTAACAACACCAGTTGCTATTTCCTTAGCAAAATTAAAATCTCTATCATCTATATTAGATCTTTTTAAAATCTCTAGTTGTTCTTCTAAAAATGCACCCTTATAGAATACATCATTTAAAATTAAAAGTGTTTTTTCTCTAATGTTTTTCATTATCTTCTTCTACCAAATATACTTAAAAGTCTCAAAAACTGTCCTATAGCTACAAGTGTGGAAGCAACATAAGTTAGTGCCGCTGCTCCAAGAACTTCTTTAGTACCTTTCATATCTTCATCTGAAATTATACCATTAGCAAGTGCCTTTTTAGCCCTATTAGAAGCATTAAATTCAACAGGTAATGTAACTATTTGGAAAAGTAGTGCAAAGAAAAATAAAGCTACACCTAATTTAGTAAAAAATATTGAAAAGAAAAATCCTAATATTATAAATAAAAAACTAAGTTGAGTACCTAAATTTGCAAGAGGAACTAATGCTGCTCTAAATCTAAGAGGTACATATCCCTTAGAATCTTGAATAGCATGCCCTACTTCGTGAGCTGCAATGGAAACTGATGCAACTGAATTTTTCCTGTAAACATCTCTAGATAAATTCAAAGTTTTATCTCTAGGATCATAGTGATCAGTTAAATTTCCATCTATCATATTTATTTCTACATAATCAAGTCCATTTTCATTTAATATTCTTCTCGCTACTTCTGCTCCTGATAAATTTGTTGAAGATTCCATTTTATTGTATTTACTATATGCTGAGCTAATTTTCGCTTGAGCATATATTGCCAGTAAAATTCCAGGTAAAATATATACCAAGTAACTAAAATCATATGCATAAAAATAATTACCAAACATTTAATTACCTCCAATTAAATAATTTTCTTCTAAAGAATTACCTCTCAAAAAATCTTCTGTTTTCATAGCTCTCTTGCCTGGGGCTTGAATTATTTTAACATTAATTGCCCCATCTTTTGTCTTTATTAGGAGCTTATCCTTTGATTTTAAAATAGTGCCAGGTTGATTTTCTGTATTGTCACCTATTTTTTCTGCATCAAATATTTTATAAAAATTATCTTTATAATTAAATTTTGCACCGTAATGAGGTGACAACCCTCTTATTTGATTTACTATTTCCTCTGAAGTATTGTTAAAGTCAATAATTAAATCTTTCTTTAAAATTTTATTAGCATATGTCATTTCAGAGTCTCTTTGAGGAATAAACTCAACTTCATTGTTCTTAACATTCTTAATAAATTCTTCTAATAAATCTGCCCCTAAATTAGAAAGTTCTTCTTCTAATTCTCCAGCATTTTTATTATCAATATTTGTTTTGTATACGCCACTAACTGCTCCAGTGTCAAGGCCTTCTTCTACTCGCATAAGACTTACTCCAGTTTTATAAAAGCCTTCCATAATAGCTCTATTAATAGGAGCAGCTCCTCTTAGTTTAGGAAGTATTGATGCATGTACATTTACTATATATTTATTTGGTATATCTATTATTTCCTTTGAAATTAATTGCCCATATGCTACCACAACGATTATATCTGGATTAATAGAGTTAATTTTTTCAATGGATTCTACTGAATTAATATCACTTGGTTGATATACTTCTAAACCTAATTCTAAAGCTTTTTTCTTAACAGGGGTTTGTGTAACTTTTTTTCCCCTGCCTCTTCTCTTGTCTTCTTGTGAAATTACAAGTGCTACCTCACCTAATTCATTTAATCTCTCTAAAATTGGTATTGAAAATTCAGGTGTTCCCATGAAGATATACTTCAAATTTTTTCCTCCTCACCTGTTATTTCATACATATCTATTGCCTTATCAGTGTATAAAATTCCATCTAGATGATCTATTTCATGTTGCAATATTCTTGCCAAGAAATCTTCAGCATCTATTGTTTTTTCTTCGCCTTCTAAATCATTGTATTTTACAGAAATTGATGTTGCCCTTTTCACAGTACCTTGTCTTTCTGGTACAGATAAGCATCCTTCCATTCCAATTTCTTCTCCATCTTTATGAGTTATTTCAGGATTAATCATATAAAATCTTTTATTATTTTCTTCTTCTCTGTCATCAACTACAATAATTCTTTTAAGAATTCCCACTTGTGGAGCTGCAAGCCCTACTCCTGGAGCTTTATCCATTGTTTCAAACATATCTTCTATTAAAATTTTTAATCTATCATTATAAATAGAAACCTCTTTTGATTTTTTCCTTAAAATTGGATCTTCGTCAGTTCTAATTTTTCTTATAGCCACATTATCACCTAAAATTCTATATCTAAATTTATATTTTTGTCATCATCTATCTTACTATTAATAATTACCCTATTAAGCCCTTCAATTAACAAATTGAGATCCTTAGGCCTTGCTTTTACTGAAAATTTTGTCCTATTAATTTTTTTAATCCTCGGCATTTTTATAAAATTTGTGATTTTAATATTTAAATTTATGTCAATTGACATTTGTCTTAGAAATTTCTCTGCCCACTCATAAGTTAACTTTTCATCATAAGAGCTAAATATAAACTCAATTAATTTATAAAATGGAGGATATTCAAAGACTTTCCTTTCTTCAATCTCATAATTATAAAAATCTTCATAATCACCATTTGCTGAGTATTTTATTATGTCGCTATCAGGATTATAGGTTTGTATAACTACTTCTCCTCTTTTTGAAGCTCTTCCGGCTCTACCTGATACTTGAGTTATTAGCTGAAATGTATTTTCCTTAGCCTTGTAATCAGAAATATATAGAGATAAATCAGCTGCTACTATGCCGACAAGTGTTACATTTTCAAAATCAAATCCCTTTGAAACCATTTGTGTTCCAATAATTACATCAGCTTCGTTATTTTTTATAATATCATAAAAATTTCTAAAGGAATCTTTTTTAGCAGTTGTGTCTCTGTCCATTCTTACTACTCTCGCATTTGGGAATAAACTTTTAACTTCTTCTTCAACTTTTTGTGTTCCTATTCCAAATTCTTTTATAAATTTTGAACCACAGCTTGGACAAACTTTTGGAATTGGCTTAGTTTTGCCACAATAATGACAAATTAATCTATTTTTAAATTTGTGATAAGTCATAGAAATATCACAGTCATCACATTTTATAACTTCTCCGCATGATCTACAAGATATAAAATTAGAAAATCCGCGGCGATTTAAAAATAATATAATTTGTTCATTTTTTGAAAGCTTTTCTGCTATTTTTTCTTTAAGTTCAGTGCTAAAAATAGAAATATTACCCTTTATAAGCTCATCTCTCATATCAACAATGCGTGTGCTTGGAAGAAAAGCTCCCTTTTTTGCTCTATTCTTTAAAGTTGTCAAATTATAAAATCCATTTTTCGCATAAAAATATGATTCAACAGAAGGAGTTGCTGATCCTAAAATAACTTTTCCCTTATCTCTCATTCTTCTAATGGCAACTTCAACTGTATTGTATTTTAAATTGTCGTGAAAATCATAGGATGAGTCATGGGATTCATCTATTATTATCATTTTTAAATTTTTAAAAGGAACAAATACTGCAGAGCGAACTCCTACTGTTATTTTAACTTCTCCATTTAAAACTTTCCTATATTCATCATATCTTTCACCTGAAGATAATTTAGAGTGAATAATTGCAACTTTATCAGAAAATCTACTCTTGAATCTGTCAATCATCTGTGGAGTAAGCCCAATTTCTGGAACTAAAACTATTACATCTCCGCCTTCTTCAATAACTTTTGATGCAATATTTAAGTACACTTCCGTCTTTCCACTTCCAGTAAGTCCATATAAAAGTGAAACAACTTTATCTGTATTATTAATGCTATTTACAGAACTCAATTGTTCTTCATTTAAAGTAACTCTATTATCTTTAATTACTCTATGTGAAACTTCTCTATTAATCTCTTTTTTATATTCAGTAATAAGGTCTTTTTTTATTAAAGTTTTAATTGGTGAATAAGATATATTTAATTTTGACATTAAGTCTTGTCTTGATATTTCGCCATTTTCATTTAAATAATTAAAAACACTCGCTTGTTTCTCACTTAATTCCTTTAATTTTGAGATATTAAAATTTTCACAAACTTTTAAATAATTTATAAGCTTTGGTTTTACAGACACTATAGGAGTATATTCATAACTAATATATCCCTTAGTTCTCAATTTCTTTACAATGTTTTTTTCATATGAATCTAAATCTTCATAAAATTTACTTAAGTCAATTGAATTTAAATCCTCTAAATCCCCTCCTGAAGGATATTTTAAGATTTTTATTTTCTTTTTAATTTTTTGCAAATTTCCAGGTGGAAGTATTGGTGAAAAAGCCTTTGAATAACCTATTAAATATCTATTTTTCATCCACAAACCAAGATCAATTAAATCCTTAGAAATAATAGGTTCATCATCTAATACTTCAGATATTTCTTTCAATTTATCTAAGTGCTCTTTCTTGTATTTTTTATAGACAAATAAAACCAGTCCTACTCTATAGCTAGTTCCAAAATTAACTAGTACACGCATTCCAGGTTTTACCTCATCTTTTACAATATATGTATACAAAGTATCAATTTTTTTATTGTTGTTCTCTATAAAAATATCGCAATACACTTAATCACCCATAAAAGAGCTAGATTTCTCTAGCTCAATAATTTTTTAACTCTATTTAAAATTTCTATTGCAAGTTCAGTCTTGCTCATAATTTCTAAATTATCTACTGAATCTGAAGTAATAATAGATGCTACATTAGTATCTGTTCCAAACCCACCGTCAGTTCTCTTAATATTATTTGCAACTATCATATCCATATTTTTCTTTTCTAATTTTTCTTTTGCATACTTTTCAAGATTAGTTGATTCTGCTGCAAATCCTACAAGAATTTGTTTATTCTTTAAATTTCCATAATGTTTAGCAATATCAGGATTTTGCTCCATTTCTATGGAGTTCATATCGCTTCCATCGCCTTTTTTTATCTTTTCTTTGCTGTATTTTTTAGGTCTATAATCAGAAGGAGCAGCTGCTTTAATTAGCGCATCGCACTCATCAAAATATTTTCCAACAGCTTCAAACATATCATTAGTACTTTTAATTCTTACAAATCTAGTCACTTTTGGAGGTTCTATTGAAGTTGGACCAGAAATAAGAGTAACATCTGCTCCTCTTTTTTGTGCTATATCTGCAAGAGCATATCCCATTTTTCCAGAAGATCTATTTGTAATAAATCTAACTGGATCTAGCGCTTCAACTGTAGGTCCGGCTGTAATAATAATTTTTTTGCCAAGTAAATCTTTTTCTGTCAATGCTCTGTCAATCTCATCAACAATTTGAGATGGCTCAAGCATTTTCCCACTGCCGTAGTCATTACAAGCTAATAAATCTGTTGCAGTATCTAGAATAATTACGCCACGATTTCTTAAAGTTTCCATATTTTTTACATTTGCCTCAGAATTTAACATAACTGTATTCATGCCTGGAGCGATCATAACTTTTGATCTTGACGCCATTAATACAGTACTAAGCATATCGTCAGAAATTCCATTTGCAAATTTCCCAATAATATTGGCAGTAGCAGGTACTATTACAATAATATCTGCCCATTTAGCTAGTGAAATATGTTCAACATCCATATTAAACAATTGATTAAACATTTCTACGTGGACAACATTATTAGACATAGTTTGAAAAGTTAAAGGAGTTACAAATTCAGCTGCATTTTTTGTCATTACAACTTTTACTTCTGCTCCCTTTTTCCTTAACAAACTACATATTCCCGGTGATTTATATGAAGCTATTCCACCAGTTACACCTAATAAAATTTTCTTGTCTTTTAACATATTATTCCTCTTCGGCTTCTTCTTGGCTATTTAATTTATCTATTTCTTCTTGTTTTAAATTGTCTAATACTTTTTGTCTCTCTGTGTTTATCTTGTCTTCATATTGTCCATCAGACATTTTTTCGCCAAATTTTATACTTCCATTAAGAACTTCTTCTATTGCAATTGTAACAGGTTTTTTGTTTTCTGTTTCAATTAGAGGTGGATTGTCATCTATAATCTTTCTAGCTCTTTTTGAGGTTAATATTACTAATTCATATCTAGAATTACAAACTTCTTTTAATTCTTTAAAAGATGGTATTATCATTTATTATTCTCCCTTTCTTCAGCTTGAACTTCTTTTTTAATATTTTTGTGTCTTTTTACACGCAGTTTTTCTGCCGCAATTATGTTTTCTATATCTTTTACAGCATTCTCTATTACATCATTTATTACAAAATAATCATATTCTCCAACAAAATCAAGCTCTTTGAATGCATTTTTATATCTTGTTTCGATTTCATCTTCTGTTTCTGTATCTCTTTTAACTAATCTAGATTTCAAGTCATCCATAGTTGGAGGAATCAAAAATATAAAGACAGCTTCTTTATATTTTTTCTTTACTTGTAGTGCTCCTTGAACATCAATTTCTAAAAGTACAATTTCACCCTTCTCAATTTCATCAAAAACAAATTTTTTAGGTGTACCATAGTAATTAGTGTGCACAAAAGCATATTCTAATAAATCGTCATTTTTTACCATTTCTTCAAATTCTTCACGTGTTGCAAAGAAGTAGTTTTCACCATTTACTTCACCTGGTCTTGGTGTTCTAGTGGTAACTGAAGTAGAAAAAGTAATCTCTTTATTATTTTTCATCAAGGCTTCACTTACAGTTCCCTTTCCTGAACCTGATGGACCAGATAAAACTAATAAAAAACCGCCGTCCAAATAATCACCATCCCCATATTATTCTAAATTTTGTACTTGTTCTCTCAATTTTTCAATTTCTGATTTTAGTTCTACAACTGAACTAGATATTTCAATATCATTAGATTTTGAACCAATTGTATTTGCTTCTCTATTGATTTCTTGAATTAAAAAATCTAACTTACGTCCCATAATATCTTTGGAATTAATTATAACATTAAAATTCTTAAGATGTATCTTTAATCTAGTAATTTCTTCATCAATTGACAATTTATCTAGCATAATGGCAACTTCTGTAAGAATTCTATTTTCTTCTATCTCATTTGAGTCTAAGTAATTCGTAACTCTTTCCCTTAGTTTCTTTTCATTTTCTTCAAGAGTTATATTAGATCTAGAATTTATAAATTCTATAATTTTTGATATATCTTCAAGTTTTTTTATAAGATCAACTTTTATTTTTTCCCCTTCAAACTCTCTCATTTTATAAAGATTATTTGTTGCTTCTTTTACAACTTCTGAAAGCTTATTTTTCACTAAATCTTCATCAATATCAATTTTAAGCGGCCTAAATACATCATTAATGTTTAGAACTTTAGAAAAAGTAAGATCATTTTTAATATTATATTTACTTTTTAATTCTTCACTTATATTAATATACTTTTGGAGTAAGGTATAGTCAACATCTATTTCTGTTTCTTCAGAATTTAATATTTCAAAACTAATAAAAACATCGACTTTACCTCTATTAATCTTCTGTTTTATAAGAGATTTTATATCTTCTTCCATATATAAAAGGGTCTTGGGAAGCCTAGTGTTAATGTCAAGATATCTATTATTTACGGATTTCATCTCAACTTTAAAATAAAAATTCTCATCTCTTTTTTCGTAAGTCCCATATCCAGTCATGCTAATCATTGTAAAACTCCTTATATGAACAAAAAGCACTATTAAAGTGCTTTTCATTTTATTTTACTACTATATTTAAAATCTTATTAGGAATATAGATTTTTTTAATAATTTTTTTACCTTCAGAATTTTTATCAAACAATTCATTAGATTCGGCAATACTTAAAACTTCTTCTTGTGAAGAATCCCTATTAATTTCAATAGTAAATCTTACTTTTCCATTAAATTGTACTGGTATTTCTATTTTATTATCTATAGTTAATTCTTCTTCATACTTTGGCCAATCCATTTCATTTAGAACTCCGCCTAAGTCACAAACTTGCCACAATTCTTCTGTAATATGAGGCGCTACTGGATTTAATAGAATTAAATATGTTCTAAAATCTTCTTTAGTAATCTTACCAGCATCACTAAATTCATTTGATAGACTCATTAACTGAGCTATTGCTGTATTAGATTTTAAATTAGCATAGTCATTTGTTACTTTCTTAATAGTTTTGTGAATTTCTGAAACAAGTTTTTCGCTATATTCTTCTCCATCTATCACTATTTCTTGTAAGTTCCATACTCTTTCTAAAAATCTTCTACATCCTTTAACACCATTTTCTGACCATGGAACTGGCTTTTCAAAATCTCCAATAAACATTTCATAGCATCTTAATGTATCTGCACCATAATCTCTTACAATATCATCAGGATTTACTACATTTCCTCTTGATTTAGACATTTTTTCATTGTTTCCACCAAGAATCATTCCATGTGATGTTCTCTTTTGATAAGGTTCTTTTGTTGGTACAACACCTATATCATATAGGAATTTATGCCAAAATCTTGAATATAATAAGTGAAGTGTTGTATGTTCCATTCCACCATTATACCAATCAACAGGCATCCAATAGTCAAGAGCATCTTTACTTGCAAGTTCTTTATCGTTGTTAGGATCAGTGTATCTTAAGAAATACCATGATGAACCAGCCCATTGAGGCATTGTATCAGTTTCTCTGTGAGCATGTCTTCCACACTTAGGACAAGTTGTTTCTACCCAATCAGTCATTTTTGCAAGTGGTGATTCACCTGAATCAGTTGGTTCATAGTTTTCAACTTCAGGAAGAAGAAGTGGAAGTTCTTCTTCCGGAAGAGGTACATATCCACATTTGTCACAGTGAACTATAGGTATTGGTTCTCCCCAATATCTTTGTCTTGAGAATACCCAGTCTCTTAATTTATAATTAATTTTCTTTTCTCCAAGATTGTGATCTACTAGGTAGTCAATCATAGTTGAAATTGCTTTTTTAACTTCTAATCCGTTTAAGAAATCAGAGTTAATCATTTTACCTGATGATGTATCTGTATTGGCAGATTCTGAAACATCGCTGCCTTCAATTACTGGTATAATTTCTAGGTTAAATTTCTTCGCAAATTCATAGTCACGATCATCATGAGCAGGAACAGCCATTATAGCTCCAGTTCCATAGCTCATTAGTACATAATCTGAAATCCAAATTGGAATTTCTTTTTCTGAAAGTGGATTAAGTGCTCTAAGTCCTTTTATTTCAACACCAGTTTTTTCCTTGGAAAGTTCAGTTCTTTCAAAATCACTTTTCTTTTCTACTTCTTCTCTATATGCCTTAAGTTCATCATAGTTTTCAATTTCATCTTTGTATTTATCAATTAATGGATGCTCTGGAGAAATAACCATATAAGTAGCACCATAAACTGTGTCCGGTCTTGTAGTAAATACTTCAAGTTGTTCTTCATGATCCTTTAATCTAAAGAAAATACTTGCCCCTTCGCTTCTGCCTATCCAATTAGTTTGTTGAGTAACTACTCTATCTATAAAATCAAGATCCTTTAAATCATCTATTAATCTGTCAGCATATTCAGTTATTTTTAGCATCCATTGGCTTTTAACACGTCTTACAACTTCATGACCACATCTTTCGCATTCTCCACCGACAACTTCTTCATTTGAAAGTCCAACTTTACATGAAGGACACCAGTTAATCGGCATTTCTTTTTTATAAGCTAGACCATGTTTATAAAGTTGTAAAAATATCCATTGTGTCCATTTGTAATATTCTGGATCAGTTGTATTTATTTCTCTTGACCAGTCAAAAGAAAATCCAATAGATTTTAATTGTTGTTTAAAATGTGCGATATTATTTTTTGTTACAATTGCAGGATGTATTTTATTTTTTATTGCATAGTTTTCTGTAGGAAGTCCAAAGGCATCCCATCCCATAGGATATAAAACATTTAATCCTTGCATTCTCTTCATTCTTGAAACAATATCAAGAGCAGTGTAAGGTCTTGGGTGACCTACGTGAAGTCCTTGCCCTGATGGATAAGGAAATTCAACAAGTGCATAAAACTTTTCTTTATCAGAATTATTTTCTGCCTTAAAAGTTTCATGTTCGTCCCAATAATCTTGCCACTTTTTTTCTATTTCACTTGGTGTGTATTTATTCATATTACTACTCCTAAAATTCTGCGCTTCCAACAGTTCTTGGGAATGGAATTACATCTCTAATATTTTTCATTCCTGTTATATACATTACAGCTCTTTCAAATCCTAGTCCATATCCTGAGTGTACTACTGAACCATATCTTCTCAAATCAAGATACCAGTCATAAGTTTCCATATTCATTCCAATATTTTTCATCTTTTCTTCAAGTACATCTAGTCTGTGTTCCCTTTGAGAACCACCTATAATTTCTCCAACTCCTGGAACTAATAAATCCATAGCTGCTACAGTTTTTTTATCTTCATTTTCATACATGTAAAAAGCTTTGATTTCCTTAGGATAATCAGTAACAAAAACTGGTTTTTTATAAACCTCTTCAGTAATATATCTTTCGTGCTCTGTTTGAAGATCTATTCCCCAGCTTACTGGATAGTTAAATTCTTTATCAGCTTTTTCTAAAATTTCAATTGCTTCTGTATAAGTTATTCTTTGAAATTCGTTATTGACTACATTTTGAAGTCTCTCAAGAAGTCCTTTATCAATAAATTTATTGAAAAATTCCATTTCTTCTTTTGCATTTTCTAAAACATAATTAATAATGTATTTTAACATTTCTTCGGAAACATCCATATTTACATTTAAATCTGCAAATGCCATTTCAGGTTCTATCATCCAAAATTCAGCAGCATGTCTTTGCGTATTTGAATTTTCAGCTCTAAATGTTGGCCCAAATGTGTATATATTTTTAAAAGATTGTGCAAAAGCTTCTGCTTCTAATTGACCTGATACAGTTAAATGAGTCTTCTTATTGAAAAAGTCTTTTGTATAATCAACTTCTGTTGGTTCTGATTTTGCTATTTTATCAATATCTAAAGTTGTAACTTGGAACATTTCTCCAGCACCTTCTGCGTCAGAAGTTGTAATTATTGGAGCATGCACATATACAAATCCCTTTTCTTGGAAAAACTTATGAATAGCATAAGCAATTAAAGATCTAACCCTAAATACTGCATTAAAAGTATTAGACCTTGGACGTAAATGAGCTATCTTTCTCAAGTATTCCATTGTATGTCTTTTCTTTTGTAGTGGATATGAAGAATCTGATATACATAAAGGATTAACTTCTTGTGCCTGAATTTCAAATGATTGATCCTTACCTGGTGACTTTACTAATTTACCCTTTACATTAAGCGTTGAACTTATTGGATACTTATCTATCTCTAAAAAATTTTCAATTTCCTTTCCATATACAACTTGGATAGTTTGAAATGTAGTTCCATCAGTTAGTTCAATAAATCCAAAGTTCTTGGACGCTCTACTTGTTTTTATCCAACCTTCTAAAACAATTTCTTTATCTATAAATCCATCTGGATTTTTAAAAATATCTCTAATGCTTATTGACATAATTCCTCCTATATTCTTACTTATAATATTTTAGTATATTATTCTTTATATTATTTGTCAATTTAACTAATCTACTTATATAGACCATCTAAATAATCTCTAATATTTTTCTCATAGCCAATATTTTTAGGTTCATAATATTTTCTATTTTTAAAATTATCTGGCATATAATTTTGTTTTACATATGAATCTTCATAATTGTGAGGATATTTATAATCTTCATTGGTTTTATTATGAGGATTTCTCTTATCTCTAATAATTTTTGGTATATCGATATTTGTAGATTTTTTTACATCTTCTATTGCTTTATTAATTCCAAGATAACTTGCGTTTGATTTTTTGGCACAAGCAAGATAAGTTGTCATCTGAGCAAGAATTATTCTAGCTTCGGGCATTCCCACTACATTAATACTATTAAAACATGATGAGGCCATTATCATTGCATTAGGATCAGCATTTCCAACATCCTCTGATGCAAAAATAATAAGTCTTCTTGCTATAAACTTTATATCTTCTCCGCCTTCTAACATCTTTGCAAGGTAAATAAGAGCTGCATCTGGATCAGACCCTCTCATAGATTTTATAAAAGCAGAAATAGTATCATAATGTTCATTATTATTTCTATCGTATTTCACATTCTTTATTAAAAGAGAATTTTTTATTGTGCTCTCATCAATTAACAATTCATTGTCTAATTTATCAGTTGAAAGCACTGCTATTTCTAAACTATTTAATAAGTATCTGCCATCTCCATTGGAATTATTAATCAGTACATTTCTTGCTTCATCTGTTAGATTTATATTTTCTCTTCCAAAACCTCTTTCATTATCTTTTAAAGCTCTATCTATTAATTCATTTAAATTTTCATAATTTAAAGGATATAAGTTTATAATTTGCATCCTTGATAAGAGAGCTCTATTAATTTCAAAATACGGATTTTCTGTAGTTGCTCCTATTAATGTAATTACTCCTCTTTCCACAAAAGGTAAAAGTGCATCTTGTTGTGATTTATTAAATCTATGAATTTCGTCTATAAATACTATAGTAGTTACATTATCAAATTTCATAGAGTTTTCTGCTTTTTCTAAAACTTCTCTAAGTTCCTTTAGATTTGAAGTAACTGCAGATAATTTGACAAAATTTTTATTTGTAGTTTTTGCTATAATGCTTGCAAGTGTAGTTTTTCCTATGCCTGGAGGTCCATAAAATAAAATTGATCCAAATCTATCAACTTTTATAAGTCGGGAAAGATATTTACCTTCTCCAAGTATGTGATCTTGACCTATGAATTCATCTAAATTTCTAGGTCTAAGTCTGTCGGCCAAAGGAGCTATCCTATTTAAATTTTTCTCCATATTTAAATCAAATAAATTCATATTAATTCTTCTTTTTCACAAAATGTTCAAGTTCATCAATAAATGATTGTAAATCTTTAAATTCTCTATATACAGATGCAAATCTTACATATGAAACTTCATCAAGTTCCTTTAATTCATCCATAACCATTTCTCCTATTTCATATGAAGAAATTTCTTTTTTCATTGAGTTTTCTATTTTCTTTTCAATGTTTGAAACTGCATTTTCTATCTGTGCTGCAGAAACCGGTCTCTTTTCACAGGATTTAATCATTCCATTAATAATTTTATCTCTGTCAAAGGCTTGTCTATTTCCATCTTTTTTAATCACCATTACAGGAGATTGTTCAACCTTTTCATAGGTAGTAAATCTTTTTTGACACTTAAGACATTCTCTTCTTCTTCTAATTGTATAACCTTCATCAGTTGGCCTAGTATCCATTACCTTTGAATCTTCAAAACCACAAAAAGGACATTTCATATTTTCACCTCTATTTAAATAAAAGGTCCATTAAATGGACCAATTTCTTCTTCTATTTAATTATAATCTTATCATCTATAATTCTTATTATCAATAATTATAATCTCCAAAAAAATAAAGGCTCCTAAAAAAGGAACCTCTATGTTAATTAACTAACTGCTTGTGCAATATTTAAAAATATTGTTATAAAAATTGAATTTGTAATATCTATTGCAAAAGCTCCTACCATTGGTAGTATAAAATAAGCTTTTGGAGATGGGCCATATCTTTCTGTGATAGAGTCCATATTTGCAAGAGCATTGTATGTTGCGCCCATTCCGAATCCGCAAATTCCTCCTGAAAGAACAGCTGCATCATAATTTCTACCCATTGACCAAAAAGTAATGAAGTATGCAAATAATGCCATAAATGCTGTTTGAGAGAATAGAATTATAAGCATTGGACCAGCTACATCCTTAAGATCGATTAAATTAATATCTATAAGAGCCATTACTAGGAATATATTAAGTCCTACATCTCCACAAATAGAGTTTGCTCTTTGATTAACTGCTAGTGCTCCATTCTTACCAATTGTATTAACAAATATACCTGCAATAATCATTGAAGTTACATATGCTGGTAAATTTAATTCTTTTCCCATTATAGAAATATGATCTCTAATAAATACTTGTAGTATTGCTCCAAGTCCTACTGACACAAATATTAATCCTAGAACCTTTAAAAAGTCGCCAGCATTTAATGGAACTACTTTTTCATAATTTTCTTCAGCATTTGTTTCTTCTAAGTTTTCTAAAACATCATCATCTGTTTTACTTTTTAAATTTTTATTAGATAAATTATTCTTTCTAATTAAAGTTGATCCAATAGGTCCACCAATAAGAGAGCCCATTATTACACCAAATGTAGCTGCTGCTAAAGCGAAAGTCTTTGCATTTACTAGACCTAGATTGTCAAATGTAGTACCCCAAGCTCCTGCAGAACCATGTCCTCCTACCATTGTCACTGAACCACAAATAAGACCTAGTAATGGATTTTCTCCAAGGATTTTAGCTAATGTAATACCTATTGTATTTTGTCCGAAAACTAAAATTGCAGAAATTAACCAAAAAACTAAAAATCCTTTTCCACCTTTTTTTAGTGTATCTAAATCCGCTCCTACTCCTATTGCAGTAAAGAATACCATCATAAAAGGGTTTTGAAGAGTTTGGTCAAATTCAAATGTTGCTATACCACCAACTTGTAATAAAAATCTTATAATAGCAAATAAAAAACCGCCTATTACTGGTGCTGGCACACAAAACTTTTGAAAGAATGTCACCTTTGACCTTAAATACTTACCTATGTAAAAAACAATAATTGCAAATCCTACCGTTTGCATCATATCGAACGCTATGTTCATTAAATCACCTTCCCTAAAATTTTTGCCTACTTGAATATTTTAACAGATAAATCGAAAAAATTAAGGGATTTTGAGGAAAAAGTTTCTAAAAATAAATATTTCTACTATTTGTTGAAATTTTTTAAAAAAAAATAAAATTTTTTTACTATAATTAACCAAATTTTTTACTGATTTTATTCATTTTGAATTTTTTTATTATTAATTTATTATATAAAAATTATTCAAAAAAATAACCTCTCCTAAAAGGAGAGGCCTTTAATGAATCTTAGTATTCAACAAAACTTGTACCTTTACATCCACAGATTGGACATTTTTCTTCTTCTTCAAAAGTAATATATCCACAAACTGGGCATAGATAAATAGTTTCTACTTCAAGATCTTTTCCAGCGTCAACTGCATCTTTAGCAGTTTGGAATCTATCTGCGTGAACTTGTTCAGCAGCTGTAGCATATTTCATTGCTCTTACAGCTTCTTTTTCTTCTTGCATTTCTGCTACTGCGATATAAGCTGGATACATTTGAGTTGATTCAAAAATTTCTCCATTTTTTGCAGCTTGTAAGTTTTCAGAAGTGCTATTTATTCCAAATCCAGCATTTGATGTTACAACAAAATCTCCAGATTCGTCTTTAAGAGCTTTGAAGTGTAGTGTTGCGTGAACTTTTTCTGCATCAGAAGTTGCGTCAAAAAGTCTTTTTACATTTTCAAAACCATCTTTTTTAGCAACATCTCCCCAGATATTATATCTAGTACGTGCTTGAGATTCTCCACCGAAAGCTGATCTTAAGTTATCACTTGTCATTTGATTCATTATAAATTACCCCCTAAATTAATAAATTTAACAATTATTTTGCCATAAATAATTGTTTTAATAAAATCTACCAACATCTATTATAGATTAATATTTATAAAAAATCAAATAAATGCACTAAAATAATACATATTGAAAATTCTTATCAAACAGCTATTTCATCATCTATATTTTCAATTTTTTGTGCTTGATCATATGCAGTAAGTGCATCAATTATCTCATCTAAATCACCGTCATTAATAGCATCTATTTTATGAGATGTAAAATTAATTCTATGATCTGTAACTCTTCCTTGTGGATAATTATATGTTCTAATTCTTTCTGATCTATCTCCTGTACCAATTTGTGAAGACCTTTGATCAGATTCTTTTTGATTTTGCTCTTGAAGTTTAAGATCATATAATTTTGATCTAAGTAATTTCATTGCTTTTTCTTTATTTCTTAGCTGAGATTTTTCATCTTGACAAGAGATAACTATTCCTGTAGGAATATGAGTAAGTCTAACAGCAGAGTCAGTTGTATTTACACATTGACCACCATTTCCACTTGCTCTAAAAACATCAAATCTAATATCATTTTGATCAATTTCAACTTCAACATCATCAACTTCTGGAAGTACTGCAACTGTAGCTGTAGATGTATGGATTCTACCTCCACTTTCTGTTTCAGGTACTCTTTGTACTCTGTGAACTCCAGATTCGTATTTAAGTCTTGAATAAGCTCCCTTACCTATAATCATAAAAACTACTTCTTTATATCCACCAATTCCAATTTCATTGGTAGAGATTGTCTCAATTTTAAATCCGCATCTTTCAGCATATCTTGCATATTGTCTATATAACACACCTGCAAATAAAGCAGCTTCGTCTCCACCTGCTCCAGCTCTTATTTCAACCATTACATTTTTATTGTCATTCTCATCTTTAGGTATTAAAAGTATCTTTAAGTCATTTTCAAGTTCTTCAACTTTTTTTGAACCTTCAGATATTTCTTCTTTGACTAAATCTTTAAAATCTTCGTCAAGTTTTTCTTTTATAAGTTCTTTGTTTTCATTAAGAGTATCTAAAGTATTTTTATATTCTCTATATTTAAGAACTATTGGTTCTAATTCAGCATGCTCAATTGCTTTTTGCTGATAAAGTTTTGAATCATTAATGACTTCAATATTACTTAAGTCTTTTTCTAACTCTATTAACTTATCTTCAAAAACCGAAAGCTTTTCGTACATATTTACTCCCTCATTTTTCCTACTACTACTCTATCTAAATTATTTAAATCTTTATAAATTTTAACGTCAAATTTATCTTTCATTAACTTACTTATATCATCAGCTTGATTATAACCTATTTCAAAGACTAAAAATCCATTTTTATTTAAATATTTAATAGATTTATCTATAATCTTTCGATAAAAATATAATCCATCTTCTCCACCGTCTAGGGCAAGTCTTGGTTCATAATCTTTTACTTCTATCTGAAGTTCATTTATATCTTCACTTTTAATATAGGGTGGATTTGAGTAAATTAAATCGAATTTATTAGAGACCTTTTGAAATAAATCACTCTTTATAATATTAATTTTTGAATTTAAATAATCTTTATTTAAATTTGCATTTTTAATTGCTGCATCACTTATATCTACGGCTGTTATATCTATCCCAGTTTCTAGGTCTATTGTTATTGATACAATTCCTGTTCCCGTTCCTATTTCTAACATAGTATTTATATCATTATTTTTAATAATATTACTTAATACTTCAATAGAGATTTCTGTATCTGATCTTGGAATTAATACATCACTTAAAACCTCAAAAGTCCTGCCATAGAATTCTTCCTTACCTAAAATATACTGAAGAGGCATTCCTAATTTCCTCTTTTTCAATATGTCAAAATATTTTTTCTCAATCTCTTTATCCAAATCCATATCATCATGAGTGATAAGATAGGAGGTGTCCTTTTCTAATAAATATGATAAAATTTTTCTTGTTTCATATCTTGGGTCAGTATATTGGGAATTTTTTAGATAATCAAGTCCGATGTAAAGTGCACTTTTTATATTCATAATTTTGTGTAATAAAAAAGGTTAGCATGGCTAACCCTAATCTCACTTATTTCTCTTGTATCTTGAATTGAATTTTTCAATTCTTCCACCATGGTCAGAGAATTTTTGCTTTCCTGTAAAGAATGGATGACAAGCTGAACAAACTTCAACTTTAAGGTCTTCTTTAACAGAACCAGTCTTAAAAGTATTTCCACAAGCACATGTTACTGTTGCTTCTTTATATTCTGGATGAATTCCTTGTTTCATTATTTTGCCCCCTTAAACTATTTTATAACTCAATTATAGTATTTTAACACAAATTAGTTTAAGAATCAAACTAATTTTTTCCTATTACATTATACAATAATTCACTTGTGATTTCAAGATTTTGTGCATTATAGTATAATAAATAAGGTGATAATATGAAGGAAACTTCTATATTTTATATAAAAAATATATTAATAAAAATTGTAGTTGAAAATAATAAATTAACCTTTTTAGACATACTTCCTGACAAGTCAAATAATTTAATAGAACCAAAATCTGATTTGTCAAAAAAAATTAAGGAAGAGCTTAGTTTATATTTTTCTAAAAATTTAAAAGAATTTAGTATACCCTTACAAATCAAAGGTACCGATTTTGAGAAGAAAGTATATAAAGCTCTACTTTCTATTAAATACGGCGATACTATGACTTATAAAGAGCTAGCAAATAAAATAGGTCATCCTAAAGCTTATAGAGCTGTTGGAACAGCTGCTGGCAAAAATAAAATCCCCATAATTATACCTTGCCACAGATTAATTGGGCAAAATCATAATTTAAGTGGATATAGATATGGAATAGATATGAAAAAAGAACTCTTAAAACTTGAAAATTCTATTTAAAACTTTTTAAAAACTCTTCATTATTTTTAGTTTTTGACATTTTATCTAAAATATTTTCAGTTGCGTCTTCAATGTTTTCTTCAGATAGATTTCTTCTAAATTCATAGTTGAATTCCAGTTCTTTATTATTCAATAATAATTCTTCTTTTCTAGTTCCTGATTTAAATATATCAATTGCTGGGAATATTCTCTTTTCAGAAAGTGATCTATCTAGGTGTAGCTCCATGTTACCAGTACCTTTAAACTCTTCAAAGATAACATCATCCATTCTAGAGCCTGTATCAACAAGTGCTGTTGCAAGAATTGTAAGGCTTCCGCCTTCTTCAATATTTCTAGCTGCTCCAAAAAATCTTTTTGGCTTGTGAAGACTCATTGGATCAAGTCCACCAGATAAAGTCTTACCACTTGTAGGAGTAATTAAATTATAAGCCCTTGATAATCTAGTTAGAGAATCAAGAAGTATGACAACATCTTCTTTTTGCTCAACAAGTCTCTTGGCTCTATCTATTACCATTTCAGCGACTCTTGTGTGATTCTTTGGGTTTTCATCAAAAGTTGAATAAACAACTTCTCCCTTTACCGACCTTTTCATATCTGTAACTTCTTCTGGCCTTTCATCTACTAAAAGTACTATTAAATGAATATCTGGATAATTTTCATTTAAAGCCTTTGAAATTTTCTTTAGTAATGTAGTTTTTCCAGACTTAGGTTGCGATACAATAAGCCCTCTCTGACCAAGTCCAACTGGAGATAACAAATCTATAATCCTTGTAGCAATATCTTCATCTTTAGTTTCTAAAACTATTTTCTTAGTTGGATAAATTGGTGTTAGATTATCAAAATAAGGTCTATCTACTATTTTTGAAGGATGAAGGCCATTTACACTTTTTATATATAAAAGTGCGTTAAAATTTTCTCCATCCTTTGGAGGTGAAGTTATTCCTAAAATCTCATCTCCATTTTTTAGTCTAAATTTTCTTATTTGTGATGGGGATACATAAATATCTCCATCACTTGAAAGATAGTTTACTGTTCTTAAAAATCCATATCCATCAGAATGAAGATCTAGAATTCCCTTTACATACTTTTTATCATCAAGATTTTCTAATGCTTTTTGTGCATTATCTGAAAGTTCTGAATCTTCAATCTTTTTTTTGGAGTTATTATTTTCAGTTTTTTTAATTTCTTTAATTTTTTCTATTAATTCATCTTTTTTTAAACTATAAGATTTTTCAATTCCGTATTCTTTTGCAAGTTCTCTTAACTCAGAAACTTTTAATTTTTCTATTGGTTCTTCTATATTTTCTAATTCACTTTTACTAGGCAATTTTTGATTTATAATATAAAATTTTATTTCTTCTGAGTTATAATTTTCTGCATTTTTTAAACCAAGTGAACTTGCAATTTTTATTAGATCTTCAAAAGATTTATCTTGTAGTAATTCACTATTGTTTTTCTTCATTTATAAAACCTATTTTGCATAATCTGGTTTTAAATCAAGAGAGTGGATAGATTTTATAAATCTTTGAGTTCCACTAGGAAGTCTCAATACTAATGTTTCAGTTTTTGCCTTATTTCCTTCGTAGTATTTAACTCCGTCAAGAATTTCTCCTGATGTTATTCCAGTTACTGAAAAAATAACTTCGTTGCCCTTAACAAGATCATCTATAGAATAAATTTTCTTTAAATCAGAATGTAGTTGTTTACATCTTTCTTCTTGTTTTTCATCTGTAGGATGAAGTCTTCCTTGGAAATCTCCACCTAGACATTTAAGTGCTGCAGCTGCGATAACTCCTTCGGGAGCTCCACCTCTACCTATTACTAAATCCACACCTGAATCTTCATAACAAGTTTCTATTGCTGTTACAATATCTCCATCAGAAACTTTTTTAATTCTGGCCCCAACTTTTCTTATGTCTTCAATTATTTCATCATGTCTAGGTCTATCAAGAACTGCAACAGTTATATCTTCTACACTTTTATTTAGAGCCTTTGCAACTCTTTTTACATTTTCAGATGGTTTGTCGTCAAGTTTGATAACACCTTTAGCTCTTGGACCACAAGCTATTTTATCCATATAAATATCTGGAGCATTAAGTAAGCATCCCTTAGGTGCAACGGCAAGAACTGCAATAGAATTATCCATGCCATTTGCTATTGAATTTGTGCCATCTATTGGATCTACTGCAATGTCTACTTCATGTTCTCCATCTTTTGTACCAATTTTTTCGCCAATGTAAAGCATTGGTGCTTCATCAATTTCCCCTTCTCCTATTACAACAGTACCGTCAATATCAACTGTATCAAACATTCTTCTCATTGCATCTACTGCTGCTGCATCGGCTGAATTTTTATCTCCTCTACCAAGCCATTTACCAGCTGATAATGCTGCTGCTTCTGTTACTCTTGCTAAGTTTAGTGCTAAATTTCTATCCATCTTATCTCTCCTTGGTCTTTACGTTTTTAAAATCTTCTAAAAATTTTTCAAGTCCACTATTAGTTAAGTTGTGTTTAATCATTTCCTTAAATATTTTATAAGGAATTGTTCCAATGTCCGCACCACTTTTAGCAACAAGTTCAACATGTTTTATATGTCTAATACTTGCTGCGATAATTTGAGTCTTGTAACCATATATATCAAATATATAGCTAATATCTTCTACAAGCTCAATTCCAGACTCTCCAATGTCGTCAAGTCTTCCCATAAAAGGACTTACATAAGTAGCACCTGCATTGGCTGCTAAAAGAGCTTGTGAAACCGAGAACACCAATGTCACATTTGTTCTAATTCCCTCTTTACTTAATATACTTACCGCCTTAAGTCCCTCTTCAATCATTGGAATTTTAATTACAATATTTTTTGAAATTTTGCTAAGTTCTCTTGCTTCTTTAAGAATTCCATCTAAATCAGTAGAAATTACTTCAGCTGAAATATCTCCATCAACTATTTCAGTAATTTCTTTAATAACATCTTCAAAAACTCCACCATTTTTTGCAATTAAGCTTGGATTAGTTGTAACTCCTGACAGAACTCCCCAAGAATTTATCTCCTTAATTTCATCAATATTTGCAGTGTCTATAAAAAATTTCATATAATCACTTCCTTTTCAGTAAACAAACTGACTCTGAAGAAATACCTTCTTCTTTTCCTACAAATCCTAATTTCTCAGTAGTAGTTGCCTTTATTGAAATATTATCTATATCAGTGTGCAGTATTTTTGATATAATCTCTCTCATTTTATCTATATGAGGTGCAAGTTTTGGTCTCTCACAAGCAACTACCGTATCAATATTAGATATTTCATACCCTTTTTTATTCATTATTTCATAAACTCTTTTTAAAAGTTCTTTAGAATCAATGTCTTTATATTCATTATCTGTATCTGGAAAGTGGTAACCAATATCTCTAAGAGCTAGTGCACCTAGAATTGAATCCATAATTGCATGAATCAAAACATCAGCATCAGAATGACCTAAAAGTCCCTTGTCGTGATCTAGCTCTACTCCTCCAATTATAAGTTTTCTGTTTTCAACTAATTTGTGAACATCATAACCTATACCTATCCTCATTCCTTCACCTTCTTAACTAATATATTTGCTATACTAAGATCTTCCCTTGTTGTAATCTTTATATTGTCATAGGAGTTGTAAATTAATTTTACTTTTACCCCTGTTTTTTCAACTAATGAACAGTCATCAGTACCATAATATCCTTCAGAATATGCTTGTTCATAAGCTTTTATCAAAATATCTGATTTAAATACTTGTGGTGTTTGCACCTGCCAGAGCATATCCCTATTTGGTGTATAATCAACAATCTCTCCGTCTAATGAAACTTTAATAGTATCTTTTACAGGATTAGCTAATACACATGCTCCAGTTTCTTCCACTTTTTCTATAGCTTCATCTATTTTACTAACAGAGACAAAGGGTCTTGCTCCATCATGTGTTAGAACTATATCAGTTTTTTCAGGCATATTTAAAATTCCATTGTAGATAGAATCTTGTCTTTCTTTGCCTCCAAAAACAATTTTATAATCAATATTAAATTTATATTTATCTAAAATATCTTCTACATAGCATAGGTCACTTTTTTTTACTATTATTAATAAAAAATCTATATATTTAGATTTTTCTATTTTTTTTATTGTATGGGCGAGAATTGGGATATCATCTATTGTTAAAAACTGTTTATTTATATCCATATTCATTCTCTTTCCCATGCCTGCAGCAGCTATAAAAGCGGTTATAAAATTATTTTTATACATTCTATCACTCTTCTTCAAACTGTAAGTTTTCTATTGCATATTTTAATAGCTCTCCTGCAATAGGTGCTGCAACTTCAGAACCATAATCTTGTATATTTGGAATTACAACTGATATTGCAACTTTTGGGTCATCTGCTGGCGCAAATCCTACAAACCAAGCATTATTTGTACCCTCTTTTAGGTCAAGTTGAGCTGTACCTGTTTTACCAGCTACTTTTAGTCCTCTTACATATGCTTCAGTACCTGTACCATTATTTACAACATTTAACATTAACTTTTCAATTTGGTCTGCATAATCCTTTGAAAGAACTTCGCTTAAAACAGTTGGAGAATTTCTCAGTACATTTTTACCATCTGAAGAATCTATTCTTTTTACAATATGGGGTTGCATCATTGCACCATCATTTGCAATAGTCCCAGCTATCATACACATTTCAAGAGGTGTTACAAGTATACTGTCATGTCCTATACCTGCAGCTCCAAGAGCAGTTCTGTCAAATCCATCTCTCTTGTAGTTCCAAGTAGAAACTTCTAATGGAAGTTCAAAGTCTACTTTTTGATTTATCATAAATCTTTCAGATACTTCAGACATTTTCTCTATTCCTATATCTACAGCTTTTCTTACAAAATATGTGTTAAGTGAATTTGTAAAAGCAGTCCTTAGGTTTACTCTACCATAGCTTTTATTCCCAGCATTTTTGAATTCACGTCCTTCGTCAATCTTTTCAACACCAGTATCATTATAATTTGTTGAAATTCCTGATTCTAGAAGAGCTGCTGTAGTAACTATTTTATAAACAGATCCTGGCGCAAACTTACCCTTTGTTGCACTATTAAAAAGTGCTCCATTGTCGGCTTCATTTATAGCCTGCATGTCCTTAGCAATATTTTGTGAATTAAAGTCAGGAAGTGAAACCATAGATAGTACTTCTCCAGTCTTTGGGTTCATCATTACTACAGTTCCCTTAGTGAAGTTCCTAGAAAGTACAGATCTTGTTTTTTCCTGTAATTTTGTATCAGTTGTAAGTGTTACTGAATCACCTACATATGGATCATAATCAGGATTAATCATGGACTTAATAGTTTTAATGATTTTTGAACCATTCTTTCCAACTAAATATCCATTTAATTCCTTTTCGAGTCCGTATTTATCCACAATCTTGTCTGAATATCCAATAATATGTGAGTAAGCTATTGGATAATTATATATCCTGTGATAATTATATTGCTGTCCATTTGAATAAGCTAGAACTTCGCCATTTCTATCGTAAAATGCTCCTCTTTTAACAGAATTTTCTCTCAAGTCAGCCCTTCTATTTGCAGGGTGTTTAATAATATCATTTGCTTCAAATACTGTGAAATAAGTAAGATATAAAATTGGTGAAACTAATAAAATTATCAGAAAAACTAGAAGAAACAGAAGTCTTTTATTTTCTTTACTCTTCATAATCTCTTCCCCTTTCATACTTATATGATAAATCTTCGCTTGTAACTTGAAGTATTCCAAGTGCAGCAAAGCTAGATATCATTGAACTACCACCATATGATATAAATGGAAGTGTTAGCCCAGTCATTGGTATAAGTTTTATTACACCGCCAATATTTAAAAATGCTTGAACTGTAAAAAGTATTGCCACAGCAATTGCCAAAATTCTATAAAATAAATATTCTTGATTTAATGCAATTTTTATAGCTCTATAAACTAGTAACATATAAAGCATTATAATTCCTATACCTGTAAGTATTCCCATTTCTTCACAAATTGCAGAAAAAATTACATCAGAGTGAGCAAGATTAATTTGCTTTGGATAACCAAGACCTATTCCTTGGCCAAAGAATCCGCCTTCTCCAATTCCAAATAATGATTGAACTATTTGTCTACCCAAATCATTTACTTTATCAGCAGTCCATGGATTGAGCCATATATCTACTCTGTTTCTAACATGAGAAAATAAGAAAAATCCTAAAATTGATCCAATTGCCATTAGTCCAATATTAACAAGAATTGACTTTCTATCTTCATCGTAAACATACTGAAGAAGGGTATAAATTGCAACAAAAATTACAGCTGTACCTAAATCTCTTTGTATAAATAAAAATCCTACAAAAATGTATATAACAGCCATTAAATAATATGATGTATATTTATAATTTAATTTTTTCAAGTGGGAATTAAATGTTGTATAGAAAGAAGCAATTAAAAATATAACTAGAATTTTTGTGAATTCCGACAGCTGTATTGTTATACCATCAGCTATTTGAATCCAGTTTTTAGAGCCATATTTAGTTGGTGCTAAATTTAGCGTCACTAAAAAGAATAAAACTGAAAGTCCTAAGTAAATTGCAGTCATATATTCTAGTCTTCTCATTGCTCTAATAATAAAATAAGTAATATAAAAAACTAAAATACCAGCTAAAACCCATATTAACTGTCTTAATCCAAGTTTTGGTGAAAGCCTATAAATTGTAATAATTCCTAGACTCAAAAGCATGGAAACTATTAAAAATATATAATTATCTCCTGAAGATACCTTTCCAAGTACTAAATTGGAAATATAAACTATAAGTATTAAACCTAAAAATAAAATAACAATGTACTTATCAACATGATTATTATTAAAGGAAAATAATAAAAGTATACTTAAAATTTCAAATATAAGTAGTAAATTTCTAGGTTGTCTATTTTTTAAAATAAGATTTAACATTACTTCACCTTTTATCTACAAAAATAAACTGTATAAACCCGACGCCAATTTTATCGTTATTTTGAAGTTCAATTAATTCGCCTGAATTTACCTTAGTTCCATTTAAAAATGTGCCATTAGCAGAACCTAAATCCTCAATATAATAAAGTGAACTCCTGTGTGCAATTCTCAAGTGATTTTTACTTACGAATTTATCTTTAATAACAACATCGTTTTTTGAACTTCTTCCAAGAGTTATTCCATCATCTATTACATAGTACTCCTGCATTTTAAAATTTAATGAATCAAGTCTATTTACTACTTTTAGATATGCATCATCAAGTGAACCACCTGAACTTGTAATTGTTTTTATATCTAAATACATAAGTCTTAAAATACTGAATATAAATAAATAAATTATAATTATAAATACATATTTTAAAACTTGTGAAATCAATTCAAACATATAACACCTCTACATCATAAACTCTATCTAATTATATACTTTTTACACTTAATTTTCCACTTTAGACTAAAATTAAATATGAAGTGTTAAGCATTACTTATTTATATGCTAAAATATAATTGGTGAAAATAATGATTATTAAAAATATTAGTTTTGAAAAAAAAGATTTTACTGTAACTTTTGACAATGATGATTTTGTTAAAATTTCAGAAGATACATTAGTAAAATTTAATTTATATAAAGGTCTTGAAGTTTCAAATGATTTTAAAGAAATTTTAGAATATGAAAATGAGAAATCTAAAGCTCTTACTTTATCCTACAAATTTTTAGAAAGACTTAAGACTAAAAAACAATTAATAGACTATCTCTACAAGCATAAAATAAAAAAAGAAACTATAGATGAAATTATTCCTATTTTGGAAGATAAGAAATACTTAAATGACTATGACTTTGCACTAAGGTATTTAAATGATGCTCAAAATATAAGAAAATATGGAAAAATAAAGACAATTTACATGCTAAGATCAAAGGGCATTCATAATAAAATTATTGATGAAATTATGAAAAGCTATAATTTTGATTTAGAATATGAAAATGCAAAGGAATTATTTGAAAAAAGAGTTGATGTAGAGAATTTAGATTTAAAAAAGATTAACTCTGCAAAAAAATATTTAATGGGCAGAGGATTTGAATACGACATCATCTCTAAAGTTTGCGGTGAGTTAAATGAAGGATAATTATGTTTATATCTTAAGGTGTAGAGATAATAGCTATTATACTGGTTATACTAATGACCTTGATAAAAGAATTAAGTCTCACAACAATGGCAAAGGATCAAAATACACCTCCTCGAGACTTCCCGTTAGATATGTTTTTACAGAAAAGTGCAAAAATAAATCTGATGCTTTAAGAAAAGAGCATTTTATTAAAACTCTAGATAGATTTGAAAAAGAAAAAATTGTAAATTATGAATATGATTTAGAAGAAAAATATGAAGAATATTTAAAAAATCTCCAAGAGAATAATTAACTCTTGGAGATTTTTTTATCTTTTTTATCTTTTATTTCTTGTTTCTACTTTGTATCTATTCTTATTTGAAGTTGATATTCCAATAATTAGTGCAAATATTAGAGATATTAATCCTGAAGAAACTCCTATTACAAATACAATTAAATTATCTATGCTATCTGGATCAAATAATTTATTAATCACCATAAAAAGTGAAATTATACCTACAAATAATAGAGCTAAACCTGGTAGATATTTTATAAATTTTAATCTACCTGATGCAAAGTTTGCAATAAATGTAATAACTATTCCTATTACAATAGCTCCTAAGGACAATAATATATAATTAAAATTTTCCATAACCATTTCCATAATTTTATCCATTATTTACACCTCATTTATTAGTTGAGAGAACTTCTTGCCACTCATTGGCGTAGCGTCCAGTTGCCCACTCTGTCATAATTGTTGTGGCATCATTTCCTATATCTCTTTCAAAGATAGGTTCAGCTACTATATTTCCCTCATTAATATTATATATTTTTATTTTGTTATTTTCCAATGTTATTAGAAAATTATTATCTGGAGATACAAATCCATCTTTTATACTAGATTTAAAGTTTTTAATATCAGCCATTGGAATATTTAAAGTATTATACTTGTTAACTTCATAAGGTAAAACTAAGTTTAAATCAAAGTCGTAGACTTCATTATTTTTATTAGATAATCTTCCCTTTAAATTCCAAAATCCATTATTTCTATAAATTCCTAAATTATAGGGATCTTTTTTTAACATTTCGATTTTATCACTTTGTGAAGATATTAAATCTTCAGATAAAAAATCATTATATCTTAAAGGCTTTTTATCTTCTAAATCTTTTAACTTATATATTCTCAAATTTCTGATATTGCTATCTAAATCAAGTTTTTCAATATTTACATAATTATTTGTAATAAAGTTAATAGAAATAATATTGTTGTCGTATTTTAATTCTTCAGTTTCAGTTTTTACAATTTCACTTTCAGAATTATTATAACTAGTATTTTTATAATCTTTCACAATTAATTTATCAGTAGTTTCATTACTTTTTGATTCTCTTTGTACTGTAATTTGTGAAAAACTATCATCTCTTGGAAGTATAATATTATTGAGTTCATAAACATTTTCTAATTTTAAATCAGAAAATTTAACATAAAGGGTTTTATAATTCCAATTTTGAATACTGGAATTAGTCTTTGTTTTAAATCCAATTAAAAAACCTTTATCTCCACTTTGATCAAATAAATTTCCCCTTGCTAATACTTCATCCTTTTTCGCAAGTATTAGTTCATTTAGTTTGTCATTTTCAAGTTTATCATCTACTAATTCAATTTCTAATATTATTCCATTATCAAAGAGAAGAGCTCTGTCTTTTCCAATTTTTATTATTTCATAATATGTCTTATTCTCAGGCTTATCATCCATTACATAAGTTGAATAAACTTCAGAGTCTTCTATGCCCATTTCCTTATAATCAATATTAAATTTTTTATAAAGATAATCAGAAAGTCTGATGTATTTTGTCTTGTACTTTACATTTTTAATAAAATCATTGGCAAGTAAAGCATAATCATTACTAAATACAAGCTCTTCACCTATAATATCTTTAAATTTAAAATTATCTTGCTCAGTTTTCTTATTGTAGATAAATTTAGTAATGGTCCATCTACCGTAAACTGGAAAATTTCCAATTTCAGGTGTTTCAATTCTAGTTCCCTGTTGAGTAATAAAAGAACATCCTGTTAAAAAGACTAGAGAAAATAATAAAATAAATTTTTTAAACATCTTTTTCACCTTCTTTAGTTTTTTCAATAGGTAGTATTACTTTAACTGTGGTTCCTATTTTTTCTTCAGAAAATATTTCCAAACTTCCATCATGTAATTTAGTAATCTCATCACTAATAGAAAGTCCTATACCACTGTGGCTTTTTGAATGTTTACCTTTGTAGAATTTTTCTTTCACATGAGCAAGTTCTTCTTTAGTCATTCCCATACCATTATCTGATATTAGCATTAAAACTTCTTCATTTTCTTTATACATTTGAAATTTAACCCATCCATTGTCTGAGGTAAATTTAATAGCATTATCTAAAAGATTGATTAAAAGCTGCTTTATTCTATTTTCATCGGCATAAATTAATACAGAATCATCAGGTATTTCAGTTATAAATTCAATTTTATTTGTCTTTGCACGAGGTTTCATTTGTCTTGAAACATCTTTACAAGTTTGACATATATCAAATACATCTTTATCAAGGGTAATTCTTCCTGAAATATACCTTGAGAAGTCCAATAGTTCTTCAACCATTTTTGCAAGCCTATCAGTTTCATTTTCTATAATATTTAAACCATCTTCAATTAAATCTTCTTCGTCTTCCTTTGCGTCTTTAAGTACAACAGCCCAACCCTTAATAGATGTCAGTGGGGTTCTAAGTTCATGGGAAATTGAAGAAATAAATTCATTTTTTATTCTATCTTTATTTATAATTTCTTCACTCATTGCATTTAGAGTTTTTGCTAACTCTCCAATTTCATCATCTTCCCAAACCTTGGCCTTCTCTTCGTAGTTTCCTTTTAGCATTTTCTTTGCCACATCAGTAAGTTCTAAAATAGGTCTTACAATTGATCTAGAAATTAATAAAGAAAATATAGCAGTTACAAGTGCAACTATTAATGTTAAAAACAAAAGTGTTAAAATTGTTTTTACTATTGCAACATTTGCCTCTTTCATTGAAGATACAAATCTTAGATAACCAATATTTTCTCCACTGGAATTTGTTATTGGTCCAGTAGTTGCCATAACTGGCTCGCCTGTTACTAAATCTTCTCCTCTCCAGATTTTCATCTCACCATTTTTAGCCGCTTGAAAGTCGGCAGTTTCAACTACACTTGGATTCATACTTCCTATAGAATCCATTAAAACTCTTCCATTTTTGTCGAGAATTTGAACTTTTGCATTTGTGTTTGAGAAAAATATTTCACTATCTTCATATACTAAATCTTTTAAACTTCTGTCTGAATAATCTCTTTTATAAATCTCTAGAGATAAATTCATCCTAGATGCAAGTTCATTGGAGATATTATTGTAGTAATAAAATCTAAATCCCACTAGTAAAAATATGTCAATAATTGAAACAGTTATTAGAATAATTATTAGAAAACTTCTAACAAGTCGATTTCCAATTTTATTTTTCAATTAATTACCTACTTCCATCTATATCCTGTACCCCATACAGTTTCTATAAAAATAGGCTTTGCAGGATTTTCTTCTATTTTAGATCTTAGTCTTCTTATATTCACATCAACGATTTTTGAATCACCTAGAAAATCATCTCCCCAAACTTTTCTTAAAAGTTCATCTCTAGTAAGTGCCTTTCCAGGATTTGTCATAAAAATTTTGATTATTTGATATTCTGTAGGAGTAAGTTCAAGCTCTACACCGTCTTTATAAAATTTTCTTGAATAAGAATCTAGTTTAAATGGATCGTCTACTATTAAATTAGATTCATTTATTTCATCTGATTCTAATCTTCTTTCTATAGATTTTATTCTAAGGGTTAATTCTGTTGGGTTAAAAGGTTTTGTTAGATAGTCATCTGTTCCATATTGAAGTCCCATAATCTTATCATAATCTTCAGCCTTAGCTGTAAGCATTATTATTCCGAGATTGGGAAATTCTCCTCTTAAGACTTTGCATACTTCAAATCCATCAATACCGGGAAGCATTATGTCAAGAACAACTATGTCTGGCTCTTCATTTCTGGCAATTTCAATTCCTTCTTCTCCACTTCCAGCTTCTAATATATCATAACCCTCTCTTTCGAGATTTATTTTAACAAATTTTCTTATTGATTCTTCATCTTCAACTAATAAAACTTTTGTCTTCAAATTATCACCCCTTTTCCTCTAATTATAAATAAAGTCCACTCCAAATTCAATTGAAGAGGACTTTAAATATTTTAATTAATAATAATTAGGTGCTTCTCTAGTTATTGTTATGTTGTGAGGATGAGATTCTGTAAGTGAAGCTTGAGTGATTTTTACATATTTTGCAGTATTTCTTAGAGTTTCTAAATCCTTTGCTCCAAGATAGCCCATTGCAGATTTAACTCCTCCAACAAGTTGATATACAATATCTCCAACTTTTCCCTTAAAAGGTACTCTGCCTTCAACACCTTCTGGAACATATTTTTTAGTTCCAGTTTGAAAATATCTATCAGATGAACCTGCACTCATTGCGCCTAATGATCCCATTCCTCTATAAGCCTTAAATCTTCTACCTTCAACAAATATTTCTTCTCCTGGTGATTCTTCAGTTCCTGCAAAAAGTGAACCCATCATCACTACATTTCCACCAGCTGCAAGTGCCTTTGCTACATCTCCAGAGAATTTAATACCACCATCAGCAATTATAGGTGTATCAAATTCTTTAGCAGCTTTATAAGCTTCCATTATAGCAGTTATTTGAGGAACTCCTATACCTGTTACAACTCTTGTCGTACAAATAGATCCTGGTCCAATACCTATCTTGACACAATCTGCTCCAGCTTTAATAAGATCCTTTGTACCTTCATAAGTTGCTACATTTCCTGCGATAAGTTGTATATTAGGAAATGCTCCTTTGATATTTCTTATAGTATTTAAAACATTTTTTGATTGACCATGTGCAGTATCAATTACAAGAACATCAGCTTTAGCTTTTACAAGTGCATCTACTCTTTCAAGCACATCTGCTGTAGCTCCAACTGCAGCTCCTGCTAAAAGTCTTCCACTTTCATCTCTAGCAGAATTTGGATATTGCTCATGTTTTTCAATATCTTTTATTGTAATTAAACCTTTAAGTATATTATTTTCATCAACTAGTGGTAGTTTTTCAATCTTATATTTTTTTAGAATTACTAATGCTTCATCAAGTGAAATACCAGGAGATCCAGTTATTAGCTTTTCTGTTGTCATTACTTCAGAAATTCTTTTTGAAAGATCAGTTTCAAATCTAATATCTCTATTAGTAATTATTCCTTCAAGAATTCCCTTTTCAGTTACAATTGGCACACCTGAAATTCTATATCTTTCCATAAGATCAGAAGCATCTTTTATTGAATGATCCTTAGTTAAAGAAAAAGGATCTGTAATTACCCCATGCTCAGATCTTTTAACTTTATCAACTTCAAGAACTTGTTCTTCAATAGACATATTCTTGTGAATTATACCAATTCCACCTTCTCTTGCCATAGCTATAGACATTCTATGTTCTGTAACTGTGTCCATACCTGCTGACATTAATGGTATATTTAGCTTTATTTTATTAGTTAAGTTTGTCTTTAAATCAACTTCATTGGGCAAAACTTCTGATTTTGCAGGCACTAGTAAAATATCATCAAATGTTAATCCTTCTCCAAAGTATTCCATATTTCCTCCTAATAATTATTAATTTTAATTTGATACAACTTCCTCATCTTTTGAAATCTTTTCAACAATTTTAAAAGTAATATTCTCATCTACTAAGTTTACTCTTTCTGGGAGTTTTAATCTAATATTATTTTTACTTTCCACGCTATTTAAATTAACTGGATAAGTTTCTATAAAATTAATTGAATCAATTGTGTCTGGGTTTCCTCTAATTGTAACAGAATTTGGTTCAATATTATAGTTGTTATTTATATTTTCTGAATTTGTTAAAAAGTTTAATTTAACAGGAACAGTCTTACTCTTTAAAATAGGCACTTCAACCTTTAAAGACTGTGGATTAATTGTAAGACCCTCTAATGCATTTCCCTGATCATCAAAAGCAACTACATCTGCATTTATAACAGTAGATTCGCTTAAATCAGCTAAATCAACCATTGCTTCAACTTTATTTATTTTACTTACAATAGTGCTTGGACCTGATACACTAATTTTTTGATTAGATTTAATATCTCCAACTGAATAACCCTTAACTGGTTTATTATAAGTAATTATATTTGCATCAAGAGTCTCTTCAACAACTTTATCTATCTTAAAAGGTATTCTCCTAGGAGAGACATTTGTAACAGTTATTCCCAAATCGATATAACTTACATTTACAGGTACTGAATGCTCACCCTCTGTTAAATTGCTCAAGTCAACTTTAGCAGAAATTCCATCTTTATTTGAATTTCTAATATATGAATTGTAGCCTTGTAATTTTACATCAACCGTTGCCGATTTTGGTGAAATAATCGTTAGATTTTTTTCCTTTAAATTTGCAAGTCCTTCATAAGTTACATCAACATCTCTAAAATTTAAACTTGTAACAAAATTTGCTTCACTTCTTACATAAGACCACAAAATTATTGCAAAAATAACTGATAAGATTTTCATTACAAAGCTTTTATCTTTTTTAAATTCAATCTTCTTCATTTTGACCTCTCATTTTCGAAATTATTGGATTTGAAAGAAAATCTGGACTATAGTGCTCTAATAACTTTGACTCTAGAGTTTCAAGATCTAAATATCTAGATATAACTCCATTTTGAGCAGTAGATATACTTCCATTTTCTTCAGAGACCATAATACTTAGACAATCTGATTTTTCTGAAATTCCTATTCCTGCCCTATGTCTAGTTCCAAGGGACTTTGAAATTTTTTGATTATCAGATAGAGGTAAGAAACACGCAGCAGCTTTTATTTGAGATCCTTTAATAATTACTGCTCCATCGTGAAGCGGTGTGTTTGGTATAAAAATATTTATTAAAAGACCACTGCTGACCTTTCCATTAATTTCTGTACCAGTTTCTATAACTTCAGTTAAACCCACTTCATTTTCTATTACAATTAATGCACCTATTTTTTGTCTAGCTAAAGAACCTACTGCAGAAATTATTTCTTCAACACTTTGCGGCACTGCTTTTTTATTCTGGCTAAAATTATTTTTTATATTTGAAGTTAACCCAAGATATTGAAGTCCTCTTCTAATTTCAGGTTGAAATAAAACAATTATAGCTACTATACCATCATTGATAAAACGGGAGAAAACCCAATTTACCGTATAAAGTTGGAAAAATTGCGAAATTTTTATAAATAAAAGAATTAAGAGTACACCCTTAAAAACTTGTTCCGCCCTTGTATTTCTTATTAGTTTTAAAACAAAGTATATTAGGACCGCAACAATAAGTATGTCAACTACATCCCTTATATTTATGATATTTATAATATTACTTAATCTTGTCACCTTGCACCTCTGTCTCTTACGATAATAACTAAAGCAAATATTAAACCAATTGAAATAATTATATCACCAATACTAATAACTGTTGAAGATCCTATAATTTTATAAAACGATATTATATCAGACAAAATATATAATTTTGGAGATTCAAATATACCATGGCTTAAACTTCTATTATTAATTAAAATATCAATAACTCTTTCATTTCCAGTTTTATATAATGCATCTACACTAACAGGCATCTTACCATTTAATATTATTGGTAAAATATTTAAAAAAACACCAATTGATGAAATGAAAAAACCAATATTTTTATAATTGCTTATTAGTGAATATACTATTAATAAAAGTGAAATAATATGAAAATATTTATAATATTTTATTACGAAATCAGTAACTTTTCCAAAATCATGTCCCGTCAAAAAGTTTATTAAAAATAATAAAATGATTCCTAAAAAAACTGAAAAAACATTTTTAAAATCAAATGTTTTTAAATTATTTAAATTTTTATTTTTCATAAAAAATATTATAATTACAGCTATAATTAAAGACTCTACAATCATTTATACTCCATTAATTTATAATATCACAAATTATTTCTATTAACATTCTATATTAATTATATCACAAATGTATTTTACAATTGTACTTTAGAAAAATTTCCATTATAATCAATTAAGAAAGGATGAGATAAATGTATAAATGCCCAAATTGTGGCTCCGATTATGGTTATAGTGATAATGTAGCTTATAATTGTCCAGAGTGCGGACATGTGTGGACTGATCTTTCCCTTGAGGAAGCAAAAATTTTCGATAGCAATGGGAATGAACTTAATACTGGAGATAGTGTAATTACAATAAAAGATTTAAAATTTGGTAATGACACTATGAAAAGAGGGACGAAAATAAATAATATTAAACTCTTAGATGAAGAAGTAAATGGACATGATATTGAAGCAAAAACTAAAGAGTTTGGTGGAATTTATTTAAAATCTTCTGTAGTAAAAAAAGCATAAAAAGGCCTCCTATAAATATAGGAGGTCATTATTATTTTACATATACATAACCATCCATTATTCTTCTTGCAGTTCTAATTACAGAAACTTTATTTACATTTAGATTGTTGATATCTACTTCAAGTTCCATAATACCACCTGGATGACCAAGTCTAATTCTTGTTTTATTTGGACATATTTCATTTACTAGAGAATTTTCAATACTAGCTGCAACTGAAATTGCACATGCTGATGTAAGTGGAGATGTTTTGTGAGTTTTAAATACAGATAGAAATCTTACACATACATCCATATCATCTGCATTTATTTCATTGCCTTCTAAACTTATATAAGACTTTGGAGTTGTGATAAAACCAACTTTGGGAACTGCTGGTGAATTTTCTTTTGCATCTTCATAATCTTTTGCAAATCCCATTACCATGGCAGCTTTTCCTCTTATCTTCTCTAAAAAATCCATTACTTTAGAATTTTTATCTACTTCTTGAGGTAATTCTGTACCTCGAAGGCCTATGTCTTCTGCCCTTACTAATACCATAGGATTTGATACATCAAGTATAGTTGCTTTTATTTTTCCAAAACCTTCAATGTCAAGTTCATCTACTGCATTTCCTGTTGGGAGTAATTTTTCTGTTTTTGAACCCTGTGGATCTAAAAAGCTAACTTTTACTTCTCCAGAAGTTCCATCAACACCAGCTATCTTAGTATGTCCAAAATTATTGTAAAGATTTGTTTCCTTGTCTAATTCAACTTCTGTCTCAATATATTTGTCAGTATTAATGTTATAAAGTCTTATTTTTGTAGATGGATATTCTCCTTTTATAAGTCCTTCTTCTACTGCAAAAGGACCAACTGCTCCAGTCATATTTCCACAGTTAGAAGTGTAGTCAATTTGGCTTTTTCCAACAACAACTTTTCCCACTAAATAGTCAATATCTGCATCTCCTCTTTCACTTTTAGATAGTATAACAATTTTATTATTAGAAGAAACACATCCACCCATTCCATCAATTTGAGAGGGATGAGGTAATCCCATTATTTTTATAAATAAATCATCCCAAGTTGACTTATCCTTTGGCAAATCTTCTTCTAAAAACATACAACCTTTACTTGTTCCGCCACGCATAAACAATGTTTTAAATTTTTTCATACTATCCCCTTTCGATTTATTAATAATCTAAAATAACCCGAAAGAAAATCTCTCGAGTTATTTTTAATCGTTATTTATTTCTGTTGTAATTTATAAGTGATCCTTCTTTTATAATTTCTTTTTCAACATCAGTTAAATCAGATATATATAGTGAAATTTCTTTTATTTCATCACCTATTACATATGCTTTTATATTATCTAAATTATTATCTATTGAATCTCTAATATTTGGAACAAATATATAATCTCCAACTTCAAATTTAGGAGCTTCTTTCATTTGGAAAGGTATCATACCCCAGTTAATTACATTAGAGCGGTATCTTTTTGTTGCATACTCTTCACAAATATTTGCAAGTCCACCAAGTACTCTTTGACAGCTTGCTGCCTGTTCTCTCGCAGATCCGTCACCTGGTTTTATAGCATAAATCATTGAACCTATTTCTGTTTCTTCTGGTTTTATTTCACCAAATTTTTCATTTATTTTATGAAATACTTCTTTTAACTCTCCGTCAAGTTCAAGATTTCCATTTTGTCTTGATTTTTCAATTTCATTTACCACTTTACTTCTTCCGACATATTCTGGATCTCTTCTTGATAGAGTAAATTCCGCAAGTCCCATTGGATTTGAACGATATGATGAAGTTTCTCCAGAAGGAATTAGTTCATCTGTAGTTGTAACTGGATCAAGAATCTTTGAGCAGACTTTTAATAAAATATTATCTGTAAGCTCTACCATTTCTGGCCAATCCTTAATATTTGGTCCATAAACTAATTCTGCATCTTCATCTTCATTTTTAAAGCCTTTATACACTTTTGATTTATATGCACTGTCATCATAAGTGTATTCTGGCAAATCATACTCTTCAGCGTAAACTTCTGCTGATGTAAGTACTCCCTTATTTCTTGCAGTAGCTGCAATTGAACGAGCATCCATTAGTGCTACACCTGACATTTGGCCTTGTATTGGCTTAGAACCTTCTCTATTTGGGAAGTTTCTAGTCGTATGTCTGATGCTTAGAGAATTATTAGCTGGTGTGTCTCCCGCTCCAAAGCATGGACCACAAAAAGCAGTTTTAACTGCTGCTCCAGCAGCCATTAAGTCACTCATAGTTCCATTTTTGATAAGTTCCATAAAAATAGGTTGTGATGATGGATAAACGGAAAGAGTAAATCCTTCATTACCTGTTGAATGTCCCTTTAAAATATTTGATGCTTCCATTATATTTGAATAAGTACCACCGGAACATCCTGCAATAATTGCTTGCTCAACATGAAGTTTATTGTCTTTTATTTTACTTAATAAGTCAAAATCAATATCCTTATTATTTGTAATTCTTTGAGCTTCTAACTCAACACTTCTTAGAATATCTTCTAGGTTAGAATTTAATTCATCTATTGTATAAGTATTAGATGGGTGGAATGGCAGTGCGATCATAGGCTTTATTTTAGAAAGATCTACGTAAACCATACCATCATAATATGCTACATCTTTAGGATTTAATTCTTTATATTCATTTTCTCTATTGTGAATTCTTAAAAACTCTTTAGTATCTTCGTCAGTTCTCCAAATTGATGATAGGCATGTAGTTTCAGTAGTCATTACATCGATTCCATTTCTAAAGTCAGTCTTTAGATTTGAAATTCCAGGACCAACAAATTCCATAACTTTATTTTTAACATATCCATTTTTGAAAACTTCTCCAATAATTGCAAGGGCAATATCTTGAGGTCCTACACCTGGGTTAGGTTTATTGTCTAAGTAAATACCAACTACTTCAGGATATTTTATGTCATAAGTGTCTTCTAGAATTTGCTTTACAAGCTCTCCTCCACCTTCTCCAATTGCCATTGTTCCAAGAGCACCATATCTAGTGTGACAGTCTGATCCTAAAATCATCTTTCCACATCCTGCATATTCTTCTCTCATAAATTGGTGAATTACTGCCATATGAGGAGGCACATATATTCCTCCATATTTTTTAGCTGCTGTTAAACCAAACATGTGGTCATCTTCGTTAATAGTTCCACCTACTGCAGATAGAGAGTTATGACAATTTGTAAGAATATATGGCACTGGGAATTTATCCATACCTGATGCTCTAGCTGTTTGTATAATTCCTACAAAAGTAATATCGTGCGACGTAAGAGCGTCAAATTTAATCTGTAAATTTTCTAAATCATCTGATTTATTATGTTTTTCTAATATACTGTGGGCAATTGTTCCCTTTTTTGCATCTTCCTTAGTAACATCTTGAACTTTTGCTTTTACTTTTTCTAAATCATTTTCGTCTATAATTTCAGTACCATTAATTAGATAGGCACCCTTTTCATATAATTTTACCAATTTAATCTCCTTACATTAAAAATATACATAAACTACTGAATACTTAATTTTTGTATTTTAACTTATATATATTTTATATCAATAATTGGTATATAAATAATATAAAAAAGTAATGGGACCTATAATAAATACTTATATTAAAATTTACTATTTATTTTATAATTTTCATCTATTAGTTTTACAAATTCTTTGTTATCTCTACAATTTCTTATAATTATTATTTATTATAAAATATTTCTAAAAACTCTTTAGTTTACCTACAATAACCCTACATTAATCCTATATTCATATTTTAATTAAATTCTATATTATAATTTAAACCGATATTTGAAATATCATTAGATAAAAATTATTTTGTGGTAAAATATGCAAAAAAAAGAGGCCTAGATTTAAGCCTCTTTTAATATAAAGATTTAAATTATTCTTCTGTATTTTCTTCAGATTCTTGTTCTTCAGTTTTTTCTTCTACTTCTTCAGGTTCTTGTTCTACAGTTTCTTCTGCAGTTTCGTCCTTTGAAATAGCTTTTTCATCTTCAATAATTTCTGAATCTAAAGTTGCATCTGAGAAATTAAGTGCTAGCATTTCTCCAATAGTCATGTTGAATTCATCTTGTTTTGGTTCTTCAACTTTCTTTTCTCTCTTTGGAGCTCTTCTTTCTCTTCTAGGTTTTCTTTCTCTTTGTTGCTTTGGTTGTTCTTCTTTTTCTTCTGGTTCAATAAGAGCTTTCATTGAAAGGGAAATCTTTTGATTTTCTTCATCTATGTCAGTTACTTTAACTGTAACTTCTTCGCCCATTGAAAGTTTATCTTGAGGTTTTTCAACATGTTCTCTTGAAATTTGAGATACGTGAAGAAGTCCATCAACACCTTGTTCTAATCTTACAAATGCACCAAAGTCTAATAGATTAACAACTTTACCTTTAACTACATCGCCAACAGAAACTTCTTTAATAAATACATCCCATGGTTTTTCTGTAGTTTGTTTTAAACCTAAAGCAATTCTATTTTTTTCTTCGTCAACATTTAGAACTTGAACTTTTACAGTTTCTCCTGGAGAAACAACATCTGATGGGTGTTTAACCCTATTCCAAGAAAGTTCTGAAATATGAATTAATCCATCTACTCCTCCGACATCAACGAATGCACCAAAGTTAGTAAGTCTTTGAACTGTACCTTCAATCACATCGCCTTCGTGAAGATTTGAATATACTTCTTCTCTTTTTTCTTCAAGTTCTTTTTGAAGTACATTTTTTCTAGAAAGAACAATTCTCTTCTTTCTCTTATCAAAGTCAATAATTTCAGTTTCAAATTCTTCGCCAACAAATTTACTTAAATCCTTTTGGAATCTTATTGAAACATGAGATGCTGGAATAAATGCATTTAAACCATTGTAATCGGCAGTAAGTCCACCTTTAACTTGAGATTTAACAGTTACTGTAATATTTTCTTTGTTGTTATAAAGTTCTTCAACTTCATCCCAAACTTTCATATCAGCAACTCTTTTTGTTGATAATACAACATTTCCATCTCCGTCATCCATTCTTAAAACATATACTTCAATTTCTTGACCTTGTTCATAAAGGTCTTGTGGATTAACGTCTGGTCCTCCTGCTAGCTCATCTCTTGAAATAATACCATCTGATCTGTATCCAAGATTAACCATTACTTCTGAATCAGTTATATATAAAACTTCTCCAGTTACTACTTCGCCTTTTCTAATTCTTTTGAAAGAATTATCAATGGCTTCCATCATCTCACCTTTGTCAAAATTTTCCATCCTACAAACAGCCTCCTTGATTACCTTATCCGGTGTGGATGCTCCGGCGGTAATACCAATTTTATTAAATTTTTTAAATATATTTATATCAATATCATTAATTGATTGAATTAAAAATACATTTTCACAATTTATTTTTGCAATTTCTGCAAGTTTTTTTGTATTGGAACTTTTCTTCCCACCAAGTACAATAACTGCATCAACTCTTGATGACAATTCTCTAATACTTTCTTGCCTATTAGAAGTCGCATTACATATAGTATTATAAACTAAAACTTCATCTTTTGAAATATTTTTTATAATATTTATCGCTTTTTCAAAAAATAAAATATTATTTGTGGTTTGCGATACTACCACTGTTTTACCTTCTATAGATTTTAAATCATTTAATTCTTCTATAGATGATATAACCGTAGCTGTATCATCACAATATGAATTAATGCCAATTACTTCTGGATGATTTTTATTTCCAATAATTACAATATTATAACCTTTTTTGTAAAAATTATCTACTATATTGTAGATTTTTTCTACTTTTGGACACACACAATTAATAATTTCATTATTTTTTTTCTTTAATTTATCTAAAATACTCTTATGAACTCCATGACTTCTTATTATAACCTTAGAGCTTTCTACATCAGTGTCATCTATTGTAATAACTCCAAGCTTTTCCAAATCTGATACAACAGTTTCATTGTGAACAATATCTCCATAGGAGTATACTCCTCTATCTGCACTGTCAAATGCCATTTTGACAGCTCTTTTTACTCCACCACAAAATCCATATTTATCTGCTACAATAATTTCCATTTAGACTCCTCGCCATATACAATTCTCATTATATCTTGAGAAATTTTTTCTAATTCTTCATTGTTGTATTTCTTTCCATCTTCTATAGAAACAATTGGTCTAAAATGAATTTTCACTGGTTTAAAAAATTTATATTCAGATTCTATAAATACTGGAAGTATTTCAGATTTTGTTTTTTGTGAAATTAGTGCGACTCCAGATTTTATCTTGCTATAATCTATTTCCCTAACTCTTGTTCCTTCTGGAAATATTCCAAGTACATTTTCACTTTTTAAAATTCTAAGTGCATTTTTTATAGCCTTTAAATCCGTGTTTCTCCTATCAACAGGAAATGCTCCTAATTTTGACAAAAACCAATCAAGTGGTTTAAATTTAAATAATTCTTTTTTTGCCATCCAAAAAATTTGTCTTTTAAAAGCCAATGAAACAAAAACTGGATCTAAATTATTTCTGTGATTGCCACAAATTATAAGTCTCTTATTGTCTAGTGGAATATTTTCTAATCCATAAACTTCTAATTTAAATAGAATTTTTAAGAAAAAACCCACAAAATTTTTTACATTGTTGTAAAACATATCTCACCTTATATAATCCAATATTTTATTTATTGTCTCTTCTTGATTTAAATTTGAACTGTCAATTAATATTGCATCATCAGTTTTTATTAGAGGAGAGTTTTCTCTATGTGTGTCGTTGTAATCTCTCTTCTTTAAATCCTCTAATATTTCTTCAAATACTAAATTGTCATTTTTTTCAAGTAATTGATTAAATCTTCTCTTTGCCCTAACTTCAACATCTGCAGTTAGGAAAAATTTATATTCTGCATCTTTTAAAACAACAGATCCTATATCTCTACCTTCCATAACTACATCAATATCTTTTGCAATTTTTCTTTGCATTTTCACAAGATATTCTCTAATCATAGAATTTTTTGAAAGTTCTGATGTGTATTTAGATATTTCATTTTTTCTAATATCTTGTGATACGTCTTTTCCATCTAAAAAAATTAAATCATCTTTAAATTCAATTTTTGTATTTTTTAAAATTTCCTCGTATTTTTCTTCATTTTGCCCAATTAGTTTTAAAGTAATAGCTCTATACATTGCACCAGTATCAACATATACAATATTAAGTCTCTTTGCCACTTCTTTTGCAATTGTACTTTTGCCAGAGCCAGCAGGTCCATCTATTGCAATTTTCATATTAACCTCCATAAAAAAACCACTACTCTTAGCGTAGTGATTAACTATATATATTATATTTTATTTCAAGATATAAGTAAAGACTGCCACTATAGATTAAGTCCACAGAGATAACCTGTTGAGTTGGCAATTTGTATATTATATCCTCCAGTTAGTGCATCTACATCTATTACTTCTCCCACAAAATATAGTCCTTTAACTAATTTAGATTCCATAGTGCTAGGATTAAGTTCTTTAACATCAACACCACCACTTGTAATAATTGCTCTGTCAATTGATTCAAAATCGTGAAAAATCAAATTAAAATTCTTAATAGTATTAACTAGAGACTCCCTTTCTTCCTTGGAAATTTGATTTACTTTTTTTGTTTTTTCTATTTTAGCATATTCGATAACATAATTAATTAAATCTCTAGGAAGTAAATCATTTAATGCATTGTCTAAATCTTTATTTTTGTATTTTTCAAAATCTCTTAAAATCCTTTCGTCTAACTTTTCAAATGTCAGAGCAGGTTTTAAATCCAAATATAATTTAAAATTTTCTTCCCTATTAATCTTACTTGTAGTTGTTAGAACTATTGGCCCGCTAATTCCCTTGTGGGTAAAAAGCATTTCTCCAAATTCGCTACTTATAACTTTTTTATTTTTAATAACTTTAAGTTCAACATTTTTTAAACTAAGTCCTGCCAATTTAAAATTATTTTTTAAAAGAATTCCATTTAACCCTGGCTTTAGACTACTTATTTTATGTCCAAAGTCTTTTGCAAATTTGTATCCATCACCATTAGACCCAGTCACAGGATAAGAAATACCTCCAGTTGCTATAACAACTTTATCAAATTCTAGATTATTATTTAAAATAAATTTATCTTCTACTTTTTTTATATTTTTAATTTCTGTATTGAGTTTTATATTTACATTATTTTTCTTTAAAAGTTTTTCATAAATTTTTATGACATCAGATGATTTATCGCTTAGAGGAAAAACCCTATCTCCTCTTTCAACTTTCAGTTTTAGGCCATTTTCCTCAAAAAAACTATATGTTGTAAAAGGTGAAAAAGAATAAATAGAAGAATACATAAATCTCTTATTGCGTATTACATTAGATAAAAATTCTTCTTCTGTTGAATAATTTGTAAGATTACATCTACCCTTACCTGTTATAAAAAGTTTTTTCCCTAATTTTTCATTTTTTTCAAATAAAGTAACTTCGTTTTTTTCAGAAGCTTTAATTGCAGTCATCATCCCTGCAGGTCCTGCTCCTATTATTGCAATTTTCAAATTATTCACCTATTTTTTCTATAAGATAAGTTATTGGAGGATTGTTTTTTTGATTATAAAATTCTCTCTTTTCAACTTTAAAATTCTTTTGATCTAAATTTTTCATAAACTCATCTACAGCTTCTCGTTCTTCTTTAGAATTTTCATGTCCTAAGTAGGAAACCACTATAATTATACCTTTTGGATTTAATATTTTTACTGCTTTTTCTAGGGAAATTATAGTTGACTTTTTAAGAGTCATTTTATTTTTATTTGAGCCTGGCAAATATCCTAAATTATAAATTATTAAATCTACATTTTTTATTTTATCAATATTCTCATGACTTTCTAAAAATAATTTATAGTTACTAAAATCTGCTATTGTCTTTTCTGTATTTTCTATTGCTTTTTCTTGAATGTCAAAACCGTATACAAATCCCTTTTCTCCAACAGCATTTAAAAGCTTATAAGTATCATGACCATTTCCAATTGTTGCGTCTATTGCAATTTTTCCAGAAAAATCATTTTCTAAAACTTCATCAATTATTTGAAAATATTTGTCCTTTACAATCATTTAAGTCCCTTTAAATACTTTATTTCTTCTTCTGTTAAATATCTATAATTCCCTGGAAGCAAATCATTTAACTGTAAATTTCCCATTGATATTCTCTTTAGTTTCTTAACTGAATGACCTATGTAGTCAAACATTCTCTTAACTTGATGATTTTGTCCTTCAAATATTTCAATCTCAATTATTGAATCTTGTTTAAAATTTTTTAAAATTTTTACATTCGCAGGAGATGTTTTTAAATCTCTAATATCAAGTCCTTCTCTTAAAAGTCCAAGTTCATGTGCATTAGGTGTTCCTTCAACTGTAGCTATATAAGTCTTTCCAATTTCATGTCTGGGATGCATTAGTATATTTGCAAGTTCGCCATCATTTGTAAGTAGCACTAGTCCAGTTGTATCAATATCAAGTCTTCCAACTGGATAAACTCTATAATCATCTGGCACATAGTCCACTACAGTATCCCTATCCTTTTCATCACTTACAGTAGTCACAACTCCAATAGGTTTGTTGAGCATTATATATACATTTTTATTTTCAAGCTTAAGTCTTTTACCATTTAAATAAACTCTGTCCACATTGGGGTCTACTTTTGTTCCAAGTTCTGTTACAATTTTATCATTTACTTTTACAAGGCCATCTTTTATAAACTCTTCGCACTTTCTTCTAGAAGCTGCTCCTGCATGGGCCATAAATTTTTGTAATCTCAATTAGATTCCTCCTCTAATTTTTCTAAATCTTCTAAATCTGGCAATTCATCTAAGTTTTTTATTCCAAATTTTTGTAGAAATTTATCCGTCGTACTATATAGATTAGGATGACCAATTCTATCAAGTTTCCCAGAAATTTCAATTAAGTTAAAATCTGTCAGAGCTTTAATTGTACTGTCACAATTTACTCCTCTTAACTCTTCAATTTCTATTTTTGTAACAGGTTGTTTGTAAGCAATTATTGAAAGCGTCTCAAGAGCTGGTTTAGATAAATTCTTTTCGTTTTTTTCTTTAATTATTCTCTTAAGATATACATGATTTTCAGGTTTTGTGCCTAATTGGAATTTTCCGTCTACTTCTCTAAGTCTTAGGCCTGATTTTTCATCTTTATAATTTTCCATCATCTCATGTAATATTTCACTGGTATATTTTTTATTAAGTTCCAAGGCTTTAGAAATGTCATCTAAACTTATAGGATCTCCCCAAACAAATAAAATTGATTCGATTATTGATTTTAATTTATTTCTATCCATTAGTCTCTCTTTTCAATTAAAATATCACCATAATTATCCTTTTGATTTGCTACTATAAATTCATTTTTTATAAGTTCTAACATTCCTAAAAAATATGTTATAACATCAACTTTAAATACAATATCATCTAAAAGAGAAGTAAAGTCAATTTTCTTTTTAATAAAAACCTCTCTTTTTATATTTCTCACTGCATCCTCTACTTTAAATCTTTCTCTTTCTATAAAAATGCTTTTGTCATCTTCAAATCTCTTTAAAATATTAAAAAAAGCTTTTGAAAGTTTATCAACATTGGAATCCTTTAAAAAGTCTATTTCATTTACATCAAATATTTCTGTCTTTAATTTATAAAAGGATTTTGATTCATATTCTTCTTGAGTTTTTAAAATTTCTGATGCTTCCTTATATTTTTTATACTCCAATAAGCTTTCTACTAAATCTTTTCTAGGGTCTTCTTCCTCTTCTTCATCCTCAGCTTTTTTAGTCTTTGGCAAAAGCATTTTAGATTTTATTTCAAGTAGTGTTGATGCCATTACTATAAAGTCAGCAGTAAGTTCTAGGTTTAAGTCTTTCATTTTTTTTATATAATCTAAAAATTGCTCTGTAATTTTAAATATTGGAATATCATAGATGTCTATTTCATTTTCTTTAATTAAAGATAAAAGAAGATCCATTGGACCTTCATAAGTTTTTAATACAATATTATATTCCATAAGTTAATACCTAACCCAATAATAGAATTTAAAATCTTAAAAATAATTGGAGAAATAAATTTTGATATAACTCCACTAAATAAAAGAACTACAAGAACTATATAGAAATATTTTTCATATTTATAAAATTTAAATTCCAAATCTCCTGGTAGAAATGTGGCAATAACTTTTGAGCCATCAAGTGGAGGAAGTGGAACTAAATTAAATACTCCAAGCATTATATTGTACCAAAATATTTCAAAAAAAAGAGGTACAAGTGGTGAGGAGATATGATCTAAATAAACAAGAATTACTCCTGTAATTGTTCCAATAATAAAGTTTGTGCATACTCCTGCTATTGAAACTAAGAAACTTCCAAGTTTTCTATTGCCCTTAAATCTATTGGGATTTATTGGCACAGCTTTTGCCCAACCAAATCTAAAAATAATCATAGAAATTAAACCCACTGGATCTATGTGATTTAATGGGTTTAAACTAAGTCTTCCATCATCTTTTGCAGTTGTATCTCCACATAAATAAGCAACATATCCATGAGCTATTTCGTGAGGTATAATCGCTACTAATAATGCAATTATAGTAAAAATTAATGATTTTAAATCAAAATTTGCTAAATTATTCAAATTAATCAATCTCTTCTATTATTAAATTATATTCTTCCTTTGTATCAGAATATTTATATGCATTCTTTATTCTCTTTATAGCATCTTCTACTTGGTCAGATTTTTCTGTGTAAATTGTGGCAAGTTTATCGCCTTTTTCTACATAATCTCCAACTTTTTTATACAAGTAGATTCCAGCACCTAAATCTAGACTATCGCCTTTTTTAAGTCTGCCTGCACCTAAATCTCTAGATACTATTCCAATTTCAAGTGCTTCTATTGAGTTTACATATCCAGATTCTTCAGAAAATATATCTTCTTTAATGCTAGAAAGTTTAAATTTACTAATATCGTCAATATATGATGAATCTCCACCTTGAAGCTCTACCATTTCTTTGAATTTTTCTATAGCTTCTCCGTTATTCATTTTTTCTTCCAAAACTTTTCTAGCTTCTTCTTCACTATTAGAAACTCCAGCCATATTCATTAAACTTGATCCAATTTTAAGAGCAATTTCTCTTAAATTCTTTGAACCTTCTCCATTTAATGTTTTTATTGCTTCTATTACTTCTATACTATTTCCAACTGCATCTCCAAGTGGTTCATTCATATTTGTAATTATGGCTTTTGCCTTTCTGTTAAATTTCTTTCCAAGTTCAACCATCATTTTAGATAATTCTACCGCAGAGTCTTTATCCTTCATAAATGCACCAGAACCCACTTTTACATCAAGAACTAATGCATCGGTACCTAGTGCAATTTTCTTTGAAAGAATTGACGAAGATATTAGACTTACATTATCAACTGTGTCTGTTGCATCTCTTAATGCATATAGAAGTTTATCAGCCGGTACAATATCATCAGTTTGTCCAATAACTGCAATATTAGACTTATCTAAATTACTTTTAAACTCATCTTCATTTAAATAAATATTAAATCCTGGAATAGCTTCAAGTTTATCTAAAGTTCCACCAGTATGCCCTAAACCTCTACCACTCATTTTAGCAAAAACAAGTCCAACGGAAGCCATAAGTGGTCCCAGTACTAGTGTTACAGTGTCTCCAACTCCTCCTGTTGAATGTTTATCGACTTTAACTCCATGCACATCTGATAAATCTACAACATCTCCAGATTCTATCATGGATTTTGTTAAATGATAGGTTTCATCTATATTTAATTTATTAAAATATATAGCCATTAATAGAGCAGAAACTTGATAATCTGGAATATCACCACTTACATAATTATCAATAAAAAATTTTATTTCCTCTTCTGTTAATTCTTTATTTTCTTTTTTCTTTTCGATAATATCTATAAAATTCATTAAATTTCCTCAATTATTTTATTTAAAAGCTCCTTAAATTTACCAGAAACTTCCTTACCTACTTCAACAACTTCAGTGTGGTCTAGTGGTTTATCTAAAACACCAGTGCCCATATTTGTAATCGTTGAAATTCCTAAAATTTTAAGTCCTCTGTGTCTTGCAACTATAACTTCTGGTACTGTACTCATTCCTGCTGCATCTGCACCAAGAATTCTAGCCATTCTTACTTCAGCTGCTGTTTCATAAGATGGTCCAGTGAAATACATATAAACACCTTTTTGAGTTTTTATACCTAATTTATTTGCAGAATTTTCAGCAAGTTCAACTAATTCTTTGTCATATAAATTTGTCATGTCTAAAAATCTAGGTCCAACTTTTTCATCATTTGGGCCAATTAGAGGATTCTTGCCCATTAAATTGATATGATCAGTTATAATCATTAAGTCTCCTGCTTCAAAGTCTAAATTAACTCCTCCAGCTGCATTTGTAACTATTAAAGTCTTTATTCCAAGTTCAGAAATTACTTTTACAGGATAGACAACATCACTTATATCATATCCTTCATAAAAGTGAATTCTACCCTTCATTATACAAACTTCTTTTCCAGAAATATTTCCAAAAATTAACTTACCATCATGACCTTTTACTGTAGAAACAGGAAAATCTGGAATATCTGTAAAAGGAATTTCAACCTTCTCATCAATTGTGTCTGCAAAATCACCAAGCCCAGACCCTAAAATAATTCCTATCTCTGGAGTGTTTTTGATTCTGTCTTTAATATATTTAACTGATTTATCCATTTTTCCTCCTAAAATTATTATAAAATAAAATTCCTGCTATTGATTTTGAATCTGTAATTTCTCCAAGTTCTATTAATTTTAATACTTCATCAAATTTAATTTTCTCGACTTTTAAATGTTCAAATTCATCTAAATCTTGTTTGCCTTCAGAAAGATCTTTGGCATAAAATACAAATAATCTCTCATTTGTAAAGCCTGGCGATGAATAATTTTCAAAGAGATAATCAATAGATCGAGCATCATATCCAGTTTCTTCTTTAAGCTCTCTTAGAGCAGCTTGTTCTGGTTCTTCACCAAAGTCAACCATTCCTGCTGGCAACTCATAAATTTCCTTATCTATTGCCTTCCTATACTGTTTTATTAAAATTAATTCATCTTCTTCATTAATTGCCACGATTGCAACACAAGGATGTCTTTCTACTATTTCTCTTTTAGTGTACTTCTGACCTTCCATTTCAACTGTATCAACTCTTAAATTAAGAACTTTTCCATCGAAAATTTTTGTGGATTTCATAGTTCTTTCTTCGTTATTTGTCATTTACATCCCCAATCATTTCTTTTGCAGCATTAATAGCCAAATCGGTAATATTTAATCCACCAATTAATCTTGCAACTTCCTTAGCTCTCTTGTCATAATCTAATTTTTCAATAGTTGAAATTGTATTATTGTCTACAATATCTTTTTGAATTGAAAAATGAGTATCAGCAATCGCCACTATTTGTGGTAAGTGAGAAATTACAATTACTTGCCTATCTTTAGATAACTCTTTAATTTTATTACCCACAATTTGAGCGGTTTTTCCACTAATACCCGCATCAATTTCATCAAATACAAGTGTAGGTATATTGTCTTTCTCTGCAATTATACTTTTAAATCCAAGCATTATTCTGCTCATCTCACCGCCTGAAGCTACTTTGGACATTGGCATTAAATCTTGCCCTAAATTTGGAGCAATTAAAAATTCCACCTTGTCCATTCCGTCTTGAGATAATTCTTTAGAACTTATTTCAATTTTAAATCTTGCATTTTCAATATTTAATTTAGAAATCTCTTCTTCAATTTTTTTCTCTAAAACTTTTGCCGTATTCTTTCTATTAATGCTTATTTTCTCTGCAACACTTTCTGCTTCTGAATTTAATTTTTCTATATCACTTAACAAATCATTTAAATTCTTTTCAAAATTTTGCAAAAATTCAAGCCTTTTACTTGTTTCGTTATAAAAATTATTTATTTTATCAACAGAACTGCCATATTTTAATTTTAAATTATTAACTAAATCTATCCTATCTCTTAAAGAATTTAATTTTTCTTCGTCAAGTTCTAATGAATTTGAATATCTAGAAATAGTACTTGAAACATCAGATAATCTAAACCTAATGTCTTCTAATTCTTCTTCAGTTTCTTTAAGATTTTTATTGTATTTTACAACTTCAACTATATTTACTATTACTTTATCTAATAAATCTTCAATTGATGAAGAATCATAACCTTCATTTAATATAGACTTAGCTTCAGATAATTTAATTATTGTATCAGTCATATTATTTAAAGAATTAAAATCATCCACTAATTCTTCATCATCATAATCTGTTAAATTAGCATCTTCAATTTCTTTTATCTGATATTCTAAAATATCAATTTCTCTATCTTTATTTTTTTCCAAAGAAGATTTCTCTTCATATTCTTTTTTTAATTCGTTTATTTTTAGCACTTTTTCATGTAAGTCTTGAAGTAATTTTTTTTGTTCTTTTGGAGAAAAATCATCTAGTAAATTAAGCTGATTCTTATTGTCCATTAGTGATATTGACTCATGTTGTGCAAATATATCTATTAAATGTGAAGATATTTCTGATAATAAAGTTGATGTTACTGTTCTATTATTTATTCTTGCAATAGTTGGTCCATTTAATCTAATTTCTTTAGAAATTACTATTAAATCGCCTGAATCTATTCCATAATTTGACAAAATTTCTTTTGTATCCTCATCATATGAGCTAAAAACAGCCTCTATAAAAGCTCTGTCTTTGCCCCTCTTTATTATATCCTTGCTAGCTCTATTTCCTAGTACTAAACCAAGAGAATCTATAATTATTGACTTACCAGATCCAGTCTCACCTGTTAGAACATTTAGGCCAGATTCGAACTCTATTTTCATATTTTCAATTATTGCAAAATTTTCAATATTTAGTTCTAATAACATTTTTCACCTAATCATTTAATTTCTCATAAGCATTTTCTACAATATTTTCAGAATTAAATATAAAATCTGAATTACCAGTGTTTTTAAGATAGATTAAAAACTCAATATTTCCATTTGTTCCTTTAATTGGAGAATTAGTTATATCAATTATTTTTAAATTTAAATCATTTGCTAAATTATAAATTTTTTCTAAAACTTCTTTATGTACTTTTTTATCTCTGACAATTCCACCCTTGCCAACTTTTCCCTTGCCCGCTTCAAATTGTGGTTTAATAAGAGCTACAATCTCACCATTATTTCCTAAAATATCTTTTGCTACTGGTAATACTAGTTCAAGGGATATAAAGGAAACATCAATTGATATAAAGGAAATGTTTTCTTCAATGGAGCTAGAATCAAAATATCTAATATTTGTTCTCTCTAAAGAAACAACTCTATCGTCAATTCTTAGAGAATAGTCAAGTTGGTTATAGCCAACATCTATGGCATAAACTTTTTTTGCTCCATATCTAAGCATACATTGAGTAAATCCACCTGTAGATGCTCCAATATCAACACAATTTTTGTCTTGTAAGTCAATTTCATATTCTTTTATCATCTTTTGAAGTTTATATCCACCTCTAGATACAAAAGAATTTTCAAGTCCCTTTACATTAAATTCAACATCATCTTTAAATTGTTCACCAGGTTTTTCTACTCTAGAGGTGCCTATAAAAACTCTTCCTTCCATGATAAGTCTTTTTGCTTTTTCTCTAGAATTTATAATTCCATGTTCAACTAGAAGTACATCAGCTCTTTTCTTTGCCATTATACACTCCTATTTATTAATTTTAGTGAAAATTTCTTTAATAGATTTACTTTAAATTCCATATCATCAATAGCTTCAAAGGCAGAATTTGTAAGATTATATACTTCATCTTTTATTTCATCTCTATCTTTAAATAAAAGCATATTTACTTCTCCACTTTCTGGATCATTTTCTCCATCAAGTAAATCATCTTCAAGTTGGTAGGCAATACCTATAGATTCTCCAAATTTTGATAATTTAGAAATTCCATCAGCATCTACACCTGCTACTATTGCAGCCGTAATTACAGATGCTTTAATAAGTGCAGCAGTTTTTAATTTGTACATATCTTCACAAATATCTTCAGTATATTGTGACAAATCATAATCTATGTCAATTGTCTGTCCACCAATCATGCCGTTTACGCCTGAAGAATTGTACAAATATTTCATAGCTCTAATTGCTCTTTTTAAATCATCAGGATCAGTTATAGAGTCAATGTATTTGATTAAAATTTCCATTGACATATTAAGAAGTCCATCTCCTGCAAGAATTGCTATTCCTTCAGAGTACACTTTGTGATTTGTTGGCTTTTGTCTTCTAAAATCATCATTGTCCATAGCTGGAAGATCGTCGTGGATCAAAGAATAAGTGTGAATCATCTCAATAGCAACTGAAAATGGTAAAATCTTTTCCATATCATCCTCTGAAAATTCTAAAAAAGTGATTAAATTAAGAATTGGTCTTATTCTCTTTCCACCAGAATATAGAGAATATTTCATAGAATCAATGACTTTATGTTGATTACTATCGTCATACTCAAGAACCGAATTTAAGTAATTATTAAATTTTTCTAATAAATCATCTATATTCGCCATTTTCTACATCCCTTAAAATCTCAGAATTTTCTTCAGCAATTGTTCTAACTTTACCTTCGTATTCTTTAAGCTTATTATTACAATACTTATAAAGTTCTATTCCCTTTTCATATTTATTAATTGATTCTTCTAGACTTATGTCCTTAGAATCCAATTCTCTAATTATTTGCTCTAATTCTCTTAGAGAACTTTCATAATCTTTTTGCATATAATCACTTCTCTTCTATATTTTCGATTTTAGATTGAACTTTACCATCTTTAAATCTTAAGAATATTTTTTCTCCTATTTTTAAATTCTTTACAGATTTAATATTATCACCTGTATTATCAAAAATATCAATTTTATTAATACTTTCAAAAGCAGATTTTAACTTTAAATAATTCATTTCAAGATTTTGTCTATTCTCTGACAAATTTACTACATTATTTAGCTTAGCGCTATTAAACTTAAGTCTTCTATTTTCTTCTTTTATAGTGTTAATTAAATTTATACCTTTAATCCTATTATTTATTTCAATTAATTTATTATTATTTTCATTAATTTTTAAATTTATTTTATATTTAAGTAAGCTATAGAGATAATCTATCCTAGACTTGTCTCTACTAATTTTATAATTTAAATTTGAATTTATTTTTATTAATTTATAAGATGTTCTTTTTATATTATAATTTTGAGATAGCTTAAAGTTATTTAGGAATAATCCACATCTTAAAATTTTATTTTTATTAAATGAAATAGTATCTTTTATAGAAATATTTAGTGCCTTCTCTTTATTTAACAAATCTCTCGTGAGAGCATTTATTCTATAACTTTGATTTCTACTTGATATCTTTTTATAAACATTTAATAATCTTAACTTTTCGTTATTAATTCTTCTAAGGATGTAATTGTCTAAATAGTTTTTTTTATTCTTTAAGTCATTAATTATTTCTAGTTCACTTACAGTTACAAGCTCTGCAGCATTTGTTGGCGTTGCAGCCCTTAAATCAGCAACAAAATCAGCAATTGTAAAATCAATTTCATGTCCTACTGCAGAAATAATTGGAATATCAGAAGAAAATATTTTTCTTGCAAGGTTCTCATCATTAAAGACAAATAAATCTTCGTAGCTTCCACCACCTCTAGCTATTATAATAGTTTCAACTGATTTTTCATTGTTAAAGTATTCAATTGCTCTAATTATATTTTCACTAGCTAATATTCCTTGCATCAAGCTTGGATATACAAGAACATCTACATATCTATTTCTCTTTTTTAAAATATTTATTACATCTTTTATTGCTGCACCACTAGTGGATGTAATAAGTCCAATTCTTTCTGGAAATTTTGAAATAGGTTTTTTATATTTATTTGAAAAAAGCCCTTCAGCTTCTAGTTTCTTCTTTAAGTCTAAAAACTGAAGATAGAGATTTCCTCTGCCATCAAGTGAAATTTCCTTTACATAAAAAGTAAATTGTCCATCTCTTTCATAAAAAGTTACAGCACCCTTTGCCAGTACTTTTGCCCCGTCAAAAATATCAAAACCAGGATTTTCTTCAGAATATATAATAGCATTGATTCTTGAATGTTCATCTTTTAATGAGAAGTAATAGTTTCCATTTGAGTGTTTCTTTAAATTAGTAACTTCTCCAATTAGACTTATATCTCTTAAAATATAATCCATTGCTATTACTTTTTTTATATAATTATTAAGTTCTGTTACTTTAAAAGCACCCTTTGACAAATTAAAAACTCCTGTATATACTACCTAAAATTCCATTTATAAATTTTGGTGATTCTTCAGAACTATAAAGTCTTGCAATTTCAACCGCTTCATTAATAGAAACTTCAGGTGGTATATCATCTCTAAATAAAAATTCATACACTGCAATTCTTAAAATTTGTCTGTCAACTTTTGCAAGCCTTTCAAGTGTCCAACCTTTTAGATTTTTTTCAATTGTCCCATCGACGATGTCTATTTTATTAATTAAATCAGGAACTACTCTATTTATATAGTCAAGTTCATCTCCTAAAAATATATTATTATCTATAAATAAATCTAAATTTTCTAGAGAAAAATCTTTATTAACATCCATAATAAATAGAGATTGCATAGCTCCTATTCTTGCTTTCTTTCTACTCATTTTAAATCGTCTTTTCAGAACTTTTTACAGCAATCCCACTAAGATGTACATTTACTTCAACAACGTCAAAGTCAGTCATATTTTCAATTGCCTCTTTAACTTTTTGTTGAACCATTTCACATACATCCACAATTTTTATTCCATATTCTATAGTTATATAAACATCTATAATAGTTTCTCTTTCACCAATGTTAACTTTAACACCTTTGTTAAAATTTTTTGTGTTTAATATATCGCTAACTTGAGATTTAAAGTTGGATCCAACTTTAACAACTCCCTCAACACTTTCGGCCGCAACTGATGCAATTGTAGCGATTACATCTTCAGAAATTTTTACAGTTCCTTCTGCTTGATTTCCATCAATAAGATATTTATTATCCACGTTTCCACCTCCAAATTTACTAAAATAATTATACCAAATACTAATTATATTATCAATTTATAGCATTTTAAGTAAAATAAAAAGCCCAAAAAGGGCTTAGTCATAAATATTTTTATTCTTCTATTTCTTCTTCTTCAGAAAAATCTATGTCGTCAAAATCAAAATCGTCGTCATATAAATCAAAGTCTAAATCATCATTATCATAAACATAATCTTCTAAGTCAGATAGATCTTCTTCTATAATATCTACATAATCTTCTAAATCTTCATTTTGTGCTTTTATTTCGTCAATTGTATCGGCTAAAATATCAATTAACTCCAGTAATATCTTTCCTTCATTAGTTGATGTATCAATTTCATATCCATCAGCTAATCCTTGCAAATAAGAAATTCTCTTTAATAAGTAATCCATAAATCCTCCTTGAAAATTAAACTCTTGACATGTATTCTGCGTCTCTAGTGTCAATTCTAATTACATCCCCTGTATTTATAAATAGAGGAACATTTAGAGTATAACCAGTTTCAACTGTTGCTGGCTTAGATCCACCACTTGATGTATCTCCTTTAACTCCTGGTTCTGTTTGAGTAACTTCAAGTTCTACAAAGTTTGGAGGTGTTACCCTAAAAGCTTTACCTTTATAGAAGTTAATAGTAGCCATATCATTTTCTTTAATAAAATTAAGTGCTTCTTCAACCATATCTTTTTCTAATGGTATTTGTTCATATGTTTCTTGGTCCATAAAATAATATAATTCTCCATCAGAATATAAGTATTGCATTTCTTTATTTTCAATTACTACTTTTTCAAATTTTTCAGAAGGGTTGAAAGTTTGATCTTTAATACCTCCTGTAAGTACTGATTTGATTTTGGTTCTAACAAAGGCAGCACCTTTTCCTGGTTTAACGTGTTGGAAATCTATTACTTCGTATACATCCCCATCCCATTCAAAAGTTAATCCTTTTCTTAAATCTCCTGCTGTTATCATTAATCTTTCCTCCATTTTAATTTTCTAAATCATAATGATTAAGTGATATAGTCTGAATTTTTATAAATTCAGGCAAAACTTTACCATAAGATTTTACAGTGCGATATTCAAAAATTGTATTTATACTATTATTTATATCATATAAATCAATTAAATATCCCTTTAATTTGCAATTATTATAAATGCTTGCATTCTTATTTAATATAATTATACCAAATAAGTTATTATCATTAAATATAACTTTGTCATTTATTATTAATAATCCTATTCTTGCACCTTTTTTTATGTTAAGAGTTCCACTATCTTGATAAATTATATCCGAATATTTTAAAGTTTTTACAATTTTCTCTTCTTTTATAATTTCATTTGTATTTTCATCATAATATTCTATATCTTCAGTTATTAGTAATTTTTCATTTTTATAATCTAGATTAAAGTCTCCATTTAATTCTACTAGATTTTCTCCACTATAATTGTTATTTATAAATAAATTCCTAATGCTCTCAATATTTTCTGAATCAATTTTTGATGTGTTTAAAACTCCGTCCTCTTCTTTATAAATTTTATTTACAAAATTAAATTTTAAAAGTGAATATGCATCGCTTTTTTTATATTTTATAACAGATTTTAATTCAGCATAATCCATTTTAATCGTTGATTTATTGTATAAAGTTAATTTTTCAATCTTTGTATCCTTTAGTTCTACTGTATTTTTTAAATTTACCATCTCTTTATCATTTATAGCAAACTCTTCTAATTCATTAATTATATTTTCATTAGAAAGTGCCGCATTAATTGCTGACTCAGCCATATATTTTGACTGGATTTTCTCCAATTTATAAAAATTTATATTTAAAGAATTTTCTGAAAATGAATACATAAAATAAAAAAATACTGCTAAAAGTGTAATTATCATCAAGGTCAAAATATATATAAATCCCTTATTCTTCATAATTCTTGATTCCTTTTTGCAATTGATGTTTTTATATTTTCATCATCACTCTCTATGTAAAGTTCATAAAAATTATCCATATCCTTTAAATAAAAATTTTTTACATCATCAATCAGTTCATTTTTGCCATCGTATTTATTAAATTTATGTTTAGAAAGACTCCTAGTCTCAACTTCTCTTCTTATTATAGTCTTTCCAGATAAATAATAATTTATGTAAGAATATTTATTTCCATGTTTTTTTACAAAGTAAATATTATCATCCTGAACGTAATTGTAATTTGATGAAGATATTTCATCTTTAATATATTCAACTACAAAAGAAATATCAGAATTTAAATTTTGCTTTTTATATGTTTTATCTAGAGACTTACTTGATATATTTAGTAGGGACGTAATTGCTGTTGCTATAATTAACATAAGCCCCATAGCTATTACAAGTTCAATCAGTGAGTAACCCTTCATCCCATAGATAAAATTCAATTTGGATTTCTTCATCTAAACCTCTTTTAGTTCCAGTAACTAGCACATGATTTAATTTATCTTTCTTATTATTATCTACCCTTATAGTTATATCATCACCTGGTTCACTGTATTTAATCTCTCTTGTGTGGTAGAAATTACCTGTTATTTCTTCAGAGCATGAGTTTACAGCATTTATTAGATCTTCTCTTTCCTTAATATGTTTTTGACTTTGTAATAAATTTATTATATTTGGAAGTAATACAGTAGCAATCATTCCAAGTAAAGCTATAGAGAATAATATATCAATCATTAAATGACCTTTGTGCTTTGATTTAATTTTCAATTAGATTCACCTTCCCTGTAACAGGCAGTATCTTTAGAGTATATTGTTTATCTTTATCTACAATAAATACAATGGTGCCTGCAGAGTTCTTTTTATTTAAAAATGAAGGCTTACCAGTAGTAGTAAATCTTATATCACTAACATTTTTTTCTGAAACTTCAATCAATTTATTAAACTTAATTTCTTTACTTTTATTGTCTAAATGTATAGTATATCCATCTTCTGTAAGAACTATGCTCGTTCTACAATTGTTTATCTGAGCGTAATTTTTAATAAATTTGATATTTGTTACAAATTCTTTTATTTGATATTTGGATTCTATCTTATCTTTAACATTAAAGCTAAAAGTAGATACTGATAGTAGTATTAAAATAATAGAAATTGTAAGTATGAGTTCTAATAATGTAAAGCCTTTATTTTTCATATACTAATTCTCTAATATAAATTGTTGTATTTTTTTCGTCATTAGGAATAAAATATAAATCAGTAATTTCTTCATCAAATACACTTATTCCAAGCCACTCACTTTCTATTAAAAATCCATTAAAAAGTTTCATATCTCCTTTTAAATTCATTGTTCCAATTTCTTTAATATCTCCAAGAATTAAAATATTAAATGAAACTCTATTAGAGATTTTATCTAGCCCTATTCTGATAATTTCCTCAGGCTCTGATTTATTAATATTAATAACTGCTAGATTATTATCATAATTATCAATTGTTACATTATCATTGTGAGTTGACAAAACAAACTCTTCACTACTTTTTAAACTACTACCTAAATCATAATCGCTTTCCAAAATCATTGTGATTCCATTATTTTCAATTTTTTCTTCAGTTTTTTCTTTTATATCGCTAGTAAAATTTTTGTTTTCTTTTTTGATTTCTTTTTTTACAGTGTTTTTTATTGGATTGTTGACCTTTTTTACTAATGTTTTAGGCTGTTTTACAGAGTTTTTAATTATACTATTTTTAAGTTCTTCAGTATTTTTTACTTCAACTTTATTAGTTTGATTATCTAAAGCAGGTGAATTATTATTTAAATCCTTTTTATTAAAATATTCTTTTTTTAAATCGCTATAATATATATCTTCTGATGGTTTCTTTGCAATTAAATTATATGAAATGCGATTTTCATCTTCTCTATTTATGTCTATTTTAGAAAATCCATAGTGAGAGGTAAACTTAGAAATATTATTTATGTCTTTTAATTGTGATTTGCCCGATATTGAAAGGGTTTCAAAATCGCTTCCCTTTTCTTTTGATATTTCTTCTCCACTTAAATCCATATTACTTTTAAGTAGAGAGATATTTTCATTAGAAAAATTAGGAAGTCCACTGTATTTAACCCCTTCTTCTAATGTTTTTGAATTTTCATAAGCATAAATTTTTTCTTGAAATAAATTATTTTTAGGCTTCACTAAAAAATTGTATAATAAAAGTTGAGTTAAAAGTAAAATCAAAATGGAAAACAATATTTTTTCTCTATTTGAAAATTTTCTATAATTAATTTTATTTGTAATTTTATCAAATATGTCCATTTAATACCTCCTCAACTATTTTAGAAAGTTCAATATGTAGTTTTATATTTGGATGTATACCGTCAATTAAATCATGTCCTATATTATTTTCCACGCTGTAGTCATAAAATGAAATAATTTTAAAATTATTATGAGCATTTTCTTTTAAAACTTCGTTAAATTCTTTAATTTTTAGATTAATAGATTTAAAACTCATGAAATAATTTAGTGCATCGTCCACATTTTCAGAAGATAGTAGATATGGTGAAATTACATAAATTTCTCCTCCAAGATTTTTTAATTTTTTAACAATTCTTTCTATGTTTTTGAAAACAGTTTCTACACTTTTCCCATTTAAAAAATCATTTAATCCAATGTGAATAATATATTTATCATAAGGTATTAAATTATCTAAAGCAAATAACAATTCTTCTGAAGTAAGACCATTTATTCCATAATTATCTATGTCAAATCCATTTTCATTTAAATTATTAATAAGTGATTTTCCACCAACTAAATATCCTGCAAAAATAGAATCACCTAAAGCACAAATACTCATAATACTCCTTTTTAAAAAGGTTTAAAAAATTAAACCCTCCTCTACAAAACTAAAATACTTATTATCTCCAATTATTATATGATCAGCTATTTCAATCTCTAAAATCTTAGATGCCATATATAAATTTTCCGTAAGTTCAATATCTGCTTTTGAAGGTTTTGGATCTCCTGTGGGATGATTATGTAATAAAATTATACTATGAGCATTATCATTAATTGCTGCCTTAAAGACTTCTCTAGCATGAACAACAGTCATATTAATAATTCCCTTTGAAATTTCTCTTATAAAATTAATTTCCTTTTTTGTATTTAATGTCATTATTTTAAAGTGCTCTGTTTGTAGCGTGCTCATTTCACTCATTACATAATTTGCTGCAATAGCTGGTGAAGTAATTCTTATCTTTGTGTTATATGAACTATTTGCCAGTCGAATTCCCAGTTGTACTGCAGCAACAATCATTGAAGCTTTTGCCTCTCCTATACCATCTACCTTTGTTAAATCTGAAACACTTACATTTTTAAGGCTTCTAAGTCCATCAGAATCATTTTCTGATTTTATTGTTTTTAATACATTTTGTGCAATCTTAATAGCAGAATCACCATTATTATTTCCCGTTCTAATGATTAGAGCCAAAAGCTCAGCATTTGAAAGATAATTTGGTCCATATTTAATAAGCTTCTCTTGAGGCCTCTCATCAACAGGCATTTCTTTGATAGTGTATTTAAAATTACAATTCTCCATATTATCACCACAAATTAATATTTAAAATTCTTTTTAAATCCCTTGCAATTTTTGAAATGGGAAGACGTACAATATTAAAAAAGTCTCCATTTATTTTATCAACTAAAAGACTTCCATAACCTTGTATCCCATAGGCTCCTGCCTTGTCTACATATTCCTCTGTATCTAAATATTTTTCAATATCATCTTCTGAAAGATTATAAAATTTAACTTCTGATTTCTCAAAATCAACATATTTTATATTTTCTGATATTTTAAATATAGCATAGGCTGTAAATACATTGTGCGTCTTTCCGCTTAACTTTTCTATCATTTGCTTTGCTTCTCTTCTATCCTTGGGTTTTCCAAGAAGTTCTCCGTTGTATTCTACAATTGTGTCTGCAGATATTACCACAGAATTTTCATGTTCACTTGCTACTTTAATTCCCTTTTCATAAGCAAGCCCCATCACTGTAATTTCTGCAGGAAAATCATTGTCTTTTATTTCATTAATATCACTTGAAACCCTCTCGAATTCAATAAACTTTTTTAAAATCTCATTTCTTCGTGGAGATTTTGATGCTAAAATAATATTTTCCATTTTAACCTCTATAATTTTTTATATTTGTATTTTCTGTAATATATATTGAGGAAAGTCCAACAAAAAAACCTGTGAAAATTCCAAGAATTACTAAAATTGGCAAGTACGCAAAGATTTCTGTTGTCCTCATAATAAATGACGCTACCAAAACTTGTCCTAAATTGTGAAAAAATGATCCTATCTCGCTAATTCCTATTAATGATAAATATTTTCTTAAAAATCTATGTGCAAATATCATCGATAAAGAGCTAAGCAGTGCTCCTGCAAATGAAAAGAAAAAACTAGAAACTGCACCTGTTACAAGTGCGAGAAGTACAGTTTTAAAAATAGAAACTATAAAACCTTCTTTATATCCAATTGAAACAATTGTCACAAGTACAACCATATTTGATAATCCTAGCCTTGCACCTGGTATTGCAACTGGAAGTGGTATCATGCTTTCAAATAAACCTAGAACAATTCCAATTGCAGATAAAAGTGACAAATAAATTATTTTTCTATTATTTTTCATTTTAAAATCATATCCAAATCATTATTATCTTCCTTTTCTGAGATAATTTTTACCATGAACCTATTAGGAAGACAAATTATAGAGTCACCTGGTGTCTTAATTTTTCCCATTTTTATGCAAATTCTATCTTTACAATCTGATTCGTGCATGTGCACTACATCATTTTTTATTGTGATAACATTTTCTCCATATTTAGATTTAATTTCTATATTTTCATCTAGTCCCTTAGTTAATTTAATTTCTTTATAAACTTTTCCATCAATTGTTATTACTGCGATTTTATTTGAATTATCATCTTCATTAAAATTCTTATTAGTTATAAAATATAATGCTATGGAAAAGATTACTAGAATAAAAATAACTAAAAAATCCATTTTCTTCATTCTTTTCATAAAAATATTATATCATAGAAAGAGTATTTTTATTTCTTAATTTAAACTATTTTACTTTACTAAAATAAAAAAACCTATAGAGATTTAATCTATAGGTAATTGGTGCTAAAGATGGGACTTGAACCCATACGATCTTGCGACCGCCAGATTTTGAGTCTGGTGCGTCTGCCAATTCCGCCACTCTAGCATAAGAAAAAAAATGAAGTGTCTTGGACACTTCATAATATTGTGGGGTGGATAGTGGGAATCGAACCCACGATCTTCAGGACCACAATCTGACGCCTTAACCAGCTAGGCCATACCCACCACGAACAATAAATATATCTTAACAGATTAGTAAATTATTGTCAATAATAATTTACAATTCTATTAATCTCTTTCTTAAATTTTGAAGTGCTCTTGATCTGTGACTAATTTTATTTTTTTCTTCTGGAGTCATTTCTGCAAAAGTTTTGTCATAACCTTTTGGTATAAAAATACTGTCATATCCAAAACCAGCTTCTCCTCTTTCATCTTTACAGATTTCTCCTTCACATACTCCTTCTATTGGAATAATATTCTTATCAGAGTCTATTAAGACAAGTTGTGTCTTAAAATACGCACTTCTATCTTCTTTATCTTCTAAATTTTTTAATAATTTCTCTCTGTTTTTCTTGTCATCATGTTCTGATGCATATCTTGCCGAGTGGACACCAGGTTCTCCATTAAGAGAATTTACAAATAATCCTGTGTCATCAGAAAGTACAGCTATGTCTACTTTGTCTGCAATTGCTAAAGCTTTCTTTAGTGCATTTCCATAAAGTGTGTCCTTATCTTCAACTACTTCAAAATCAAGTCCTTCAAAATCTGATTTAGCTAAGACTTCAATATCTAAATCTTTTAAAATTTCTTTGATTTCTTTTAATTTATTTTTATTATCTGTTGATAAAAGTATTTTTTTCATATTTCTCCTTTAAATAAGAGGTAGATTAATCTACCTCTTACTAAATATATTCTTCTACAATGTTAAAATATTTAAAAATATCTGAAATTCCAACTTTTGCATTTTGCAAGAACTCGTTTAATTCTTCAATTGTAAAAGTATCTTGCTCTCCTGTTCCTTGTATTTCTATAATTTCAAATTTATCATTCATTACAACATTTAAATCTACATCAGCATTAGAGTCTTCTTTAAAATCTAAATCTACAAGATTTATTCCCTTAACTTTTCCAACGCTAATTGCTGCTACTTTTGAAATTAATGGATTTTCTTTAATTTTTTCATCTTTTAAGTATTTTTTTATTGCCATTTCTAGAGCTATATAAGATCCTGTAATTGATGTAGTTCTTGTACCTCCATCAGCTGTAATTACATCACAATCAATCCAAATTGTTCTCTCTCCTATTTTATCTAAATCTATACAAGCTCTAAGTGATCTACCTATTAATCTAGATATTTCACTACTTCTTCCATCTAACTTCCCTCTAGAAATATCTCTTACCTTTCTAGTTGGAGTAGAACCAGGAAGCATTGAATATTCACAAGATAGCCATCCTTTATTTTTCCCTCTTAAAAATGGAGGAACTTTATTCTCTATCATTGCACTACAAATAACTTTTGTATTTCCACATTCGATTAAAACTGATCCATCTGGATGTTTTAAATAATTTGGTGTTATTTTTATTTGTCTTACTTCGTTATTTTGTCTATCTTCTCTCATATTACCCTTTCTCACTTAATTACATAGCCATCAATATAATTTTCTATACCATTATATAATCCATTGACTAATTTATCAATGTAAGCTGGGTCTTTTAATTTTTGAAGTTCTTTTTCATTTGAAATAAATCCTAATTCTACCAAGGCTGAAACATTTTTTGTTTTATTAAGAACTATTAGTGCAGGTCTATTTTTTATTCCTCTGCTAAATGCTCCTGTTTCTTTTATCAAAGCTTTTTGAAGACATTGTGCAAAATTCTTTTGAACTGTGTCTTTTATTTGAATATTTTTTTCTGATGCATAAAGCACTTCTATTCCATTTGGGCTTTCTTTATCTGAACTATTAAAATGAATTGATAGGAATATATCTGCATCATTGTCATTTGAAAGAGCAGCTCTATCTAATAATTTGACATATTCATCTCTAGTCCTTGTTATACTAACATCTAAATCATCTTTTTGTGATAATCTTTTGTATAATTTTTCCGCAACTTCTAGATTTAAATCTTTTTCATATGTCTTTCCATCAACTGCAATTGCTCCTGAATCCTTACCACCGTGACCTGGATCTATAACAATTTTAAGTTTTCCATTGGCAACTATTTTATCTTTTATAACTCTTTTTTCTTTTACTTCAGATAAATCTAAATCCGCCTCATCAAATACGCTTTTAACATTACCTTTTTGAATATTTTTGTTTATTCTTTTAGTTTCTTTTTCTTCTACATTTGATTGAAAATAATTTTGTTTTGAGTCAGAAGATTTTTCTTCACTAATAATTGATTTTATTATCTTTTCTTCTGATTTTTGATTATTCTTTGAATTATTATTATTCTTTTTATTATTTGAATTTTTATCTTCTTCTAATATTGATTTAGCTTTAACTGTATTAATTTCAGCAAGAATCTTATCATTGTCCCAATTAACATCATATCCAAAAGTTTCTGAGATAAATCTAAGAGGAACCATAGTTTTAGTTTCTAGATTTGGATTATTATATAAAGTAAGTTGTGGCACTTGATCTTTATCAACTTTTGAATTTTTACCATTAATTTTTACATTTGTGCTATTAATTTTCATTTCTATTGTTTTATCATTTAAAGAAATTGCAACACTTTTATCTTTGTTATTCCAATCAACTTTTGCACCCAAGCTTTCTGTAACTTCACGAATAGGTACAAAGGTTCTTCCTTCTTTAATATAAGGTTTAAATTTTGAATTTATTCTCTTATTATCTACTGTAACGCCCGCTTCTCTAACTTTATAAGTATTGTTATTTATTTTAACATTGAAAAAATCATTTGCTAAAACTGGTTGTATAAGTAAAATCATAGAGAGCGGAAGAATTTTAATAAACTTTTTCATTTTCTCACCCATGTAGAGTTTATTATTTTTTAATAGTTTTGTCAATATTGTAACTAATTTGTAATATTTTATACAACTTTATATAACTCATCAGGTTCAGGTTCTCTAAGTTCTAATTCTTTTTCATCTTTTATTACTTTTGCAATATTTTCGCTAGTCACTTCACCAATTTTAGTTATTTTTATATTTTCATTTTCTGCTTCTTCTTTAAATTTTTCAAAGTCTTCTTTAGAAAAAATCATTAGCATACTTCCACTTGAAATTAATTTGCAGCAATCAATTTTATAAAAATCTTCAATCTTTTTAGTCAAATCAAGTATTGGAAATTCATTAAAATCAGCACAAATACCATGATTTATTGCAATGGATGTTTCCCAAAGTGCACCATAAAGTCCTCCTTCAGTTATATCGTGCATATGTTTTACATTATACTTTGAAGCTATTTTGGATTCCTTTAGCACTGAAATTTCTTCATGTAGTGAAAGTGCAACTTCTCTTTCTTTTTTGCTTAATTTATTTCTAAATTCCTCTACATCAGAAGCAATAATACTTGTGCCCTCAAGACCAATGTATTTAGATACCGCTACAACATCTCCAGTATTTATATCTTCAATTTTAGGTATTTTAAGTGGGTCTACTCTGCCTATTACTGTTGTTGATAAAAGAATTTTATTTACCACATCAGTTACCTCTGTGTGACCTCCAACAATATCAACTTTTAATTTTTTACAAGTTTCATTTGCATCTTTTATTATTTCATCTAGCTTTTCTATATTTGTTTCAGGAGGCAATAAAATTGTAAGTAGAACTCCTACAGGATCTGCACATTGACATGAGACATCATTTACAGAAACATTTATTGCTATTGATCCTATATTTTTAGACGCGCCTGTTATAGGATCTGTTGATGCTACAATTAAATCTCCACCAAAATCTAGCACAGCATTGTCAAGTCCTGTGCCACTTTTTACTACTACTTCTTTTCTATTTGAAGATAGATTATCAAAAATATATTTTTCTAAATCTTTACTTTTTATTTTTCCTATTTCCATATTCCACCCCTGCTAAAAATTCTACGCTTATTTAATTTGTAATTCAAATTTATTAAATCCATTTTCTTTGTATATATTTTTTGATAATATTTCAAAGTCTTTAAATTTACTTTTTAAAAAGTCTTCATCTTTTACAATTCCTCTAATAATCATCTTGCCATTATCAAAATTATAATTAGTAATAACTAAGTCTTTATCCTCAAGTTTTTGTACTTCTTTCACATATTCTAAAAACTTTTTATTGCTCTCTTGGTACTTATCACTTGAGCTATTCTCAACTTTCCTAGCACTTTCATCGAGTTTTACATCTGGAATTAATGAAATTTTATTATTTATTTTATTAAAACTAAATATATTAAATACAATAATTCCTGCAAATCCAATAATTAAAAATAAATTTATAAAATTAATTTTTTTCTTTTGTTTATTATTAATTTTTAACTTTTTATTAAAAATATTACCATTGATTTCTGTAAATCTTATATTAGAAAAAGATTCTAATATATTTTTAATAATATTTGAATTTGCAATTCTACCGTAAATATTAATATTTTCATTATTAGAAAATCTTTCAAGAATATCTATATTTTGAACAAAGTAATTTTCAAATTTTAATAGAAAATCATCTTCAATTTTAGTTTCTTCAGGATCATATCTTCTATTTATTATATTTGACACATTTTTTTCTTCTAATTTATTATTAATGTATAAATTTCTTAAATTTTTAATATATACTTTTTCAGCCTTTGAAACTAATCCCTTATTTATTTCATAGAAAGTAAAATATTCAGTAGCTATTTCTGAAAATTTTCCATCCTCTGATATAAAAAAGTATTCAGGATATATATTATAATTGTTAACCTCAAGTTTATTTAATATTTTTTTGAAAACATTAATAATATCTTTAGGAATAAGTTCTATTGATAGTTCAATTACGTCATTTTCTTTTAAATAGTCGTAAATAATTTTATAATCTTCTAGTCTGAAATCTCCATAATCTTCAAGTTCCAATTTTAAAAAATCACTTATTTCATTTTCATCAATCATAGGAATTTTATAATTTATATGTATAAATTCAGTGGAATCTAAAAGTATTAATAATTCGTCATTCTTAATAAATTCCAAATCATCAAAAATTTTTTTAAATTTATAATAAAAATGATGATAATCCAAAATATTTCCATCTCTATAAATTTCATAAGGAATGGAATTAATCACAACTTCTTTTAATTTTTTGTCTCTTATTTCAATAAAACCATCTTTAACTCTAATTATAAAAGTATTTTTCTCGAACATATTTCACCTATACACCAATATAAAAACTAAAATAGATAAACTCATAAATGGACCAAACGCAATTTCATCTTTTAGATTTTTCTTTTTCATTAAAATAAATATTATGGAGAAAATTGCTGCGTAAATAAATGAGTTTTTAAAAAGTATAAAGGCCTCCAAATTATTATTCGCATAGAGGCCTATAATAAATGAAAATAAAACATCTCCAAATCCCATCATCTTTGTAATAAAATAAATTGCAAAAAATATAATAAAAATTATTAGTCCATACTTTAAAGAAATTAAAATATTATTATCTGATAAGATTAAATAAATGATGCTAAAAATTAAAAGGATGATTAAATCAATATTGTTGATATAACCTGTTTTAAAATCAATTAGCCCAATAAATATAAGAACAACAGAAATAATAATTAAAGTTATAGCAATTATACTAATTCCATGCTTTATCATAAATATTACAGATAAGACCGCTGAAAAAAGTTCAGTAAAAAATTTATCTGCGCCTATATCTTTTTTACAATATCTACATTTTCCTCTTAGAAATATATATGAAAATACAGAAAGCATATCTATAAATTTTAATTTTTCTTTGCAATATTCACAATGAGACCTTCCACTTATAAAATTCTCATTTTTTTCTCTTCTACTTACAAAAACATGATAGAAGGATGCTAAAGATCCTCCAATCATAAAAAAACAAATAATATTAATAAAATTTAGCATTTTAATTATTATCTAAAACTAAGGAGTCTCCAGAAACTTTAACTAATCCAGGACTTACTTCAACATCACCATCAGTTATATTAAAAGTAAAGCCAGTAGTAGATGCTCCATTTATCTTTTTTGCAGGCTTTGGCATTTTCTTAGATTCTAGATAAGGAGTTATTTCTGATTCAGAAATTCCAGTGGCATCTGGATGATCAATTAAATACAATATGGCAGCATTTTTTAAAACTTTTACATTTGAGTTATGTGCAGCTGCTTGCGCCGCTAGGTTTGTGTTGCTATATCTCATAGCCGCAATTGAAATTAAAATTGCTATAATTGCAATTACTATTACTAATTCTAAAAGCGTGAAACCTCTTTGCCTTTTAAACTTACTTTTCATAAACCCTCCTAAAATTGATTAACCATGTCAAAGATTGGCAGTGCAATTGACAAAACTATAAAACCTACAAAAAAAGACAATATTATTATTAAAGTTGGCCCTAATATTCCAAGAAATCTTTTATTCTGATTTTCTATTTCATCTTCATAAAATTTAGACATCATTGTAAAGATTTCCTTTAAACTTGATGATTCTTCTCCTACTCTTATCATTGAAATTAATATTTCAGAGAATATTTCTATATCTTTAGCACTTTTCCAAAAAGCTTCTCCAGATTTAATATTTCGCAAAATACTTTTATATTTTTCTCCAAGCACTCTATTCTTTTCCATTGAACTAATAATTTCTAAGCCTTTATCTACAGTTATTCCAGAATTTAACAATAAGCTCATATTAAATGTAAAGTTTAGTGTCTCAATAGATCTATAATACTTTGATTTTAATAATAGTCTGTTTATTACATCATGATTTTTCTTATGTATAAATAATAATAAAATCAAAACAATTATTATACTTACAATAATAAAAAAATAATTATTATATATAAAATTTGATATGTTTATAACTATTCTTGTTGGCAATGGAAGAATATTATTGTTATATTTAAAAATTTCAGAAAAACTAGGTATTACATTAATAATTAAAAAATTAATTATCAAAATTGAAGTAATAAAAAGTACTATTGGATAAGACAGAGCATTTATTATCTTGGACCTGTTATCTCTACTTTTAAAATAATAATTTGATAAATTAGTAAAAATTTCATCTAGACTAGATGTATTTTCTCCAACCTTTACCATTTTATACACTAGTTCTGGAAATGCCCTAGTATCTCTTATTGCTTCAGATAGACTGATTCCCATTCTTAGATTATCTTTTATTTTTAAGATAATTTTGCTCTTATCCTTTTTAAATTGTGTACTTAAAATATCAAATGATTTTTCTATATTTATACCTGAACCAATTAAAAGACTTAGCTGTTTAAATAATAAATATAAATCTTTATAATTAAACTTCTGATTTATACTAAAAGAATTTGTTTTTTCAATATTCTCATAAACTTTTATTGGCCTGAGGCCACTTTTTTTGATTTTATCAATTGCTTCTTTTAAATTATCAGCTTCTACATTGCCTGAAATTTTTTCATTCCCTCTAAAGGCTTTATAATTGAAAATCATAATTCACCTACTGTATGAATATTTTTGTAATATTCATCAAAAGTTGTCTCTCCAGCATCTATTAATTTTATTATCTCAGAAGCTAATGTATTCATACCCTTTTCTATAGATTTTTCTTTAATACTATTTATACTGTCTCTATTTATTATCATATCTTTTATTTCATTATCTACTATCATTATTTCAAATACAGCTATTCTACCAAGATAACCGCTATTGCATTTTTCACATCCAACTGCTTTATAAATATATTTATTATTAGATAATGGATTATTATTTTGGATTTCTTCTTTGCAATGAGGACAAAGCTTTCTAATTAATCTTTGAGATATTACACCAATTAGCCCCGCAGAAACTAAATATGGTTCAATCCCCATGTCAACAAGTCTTCCTATTGATGCAGGAGAACTTTCAGTATGGAGTGTCGACAATACTAAATGACCTGTAATTGAAGAAGATATTGCAATATGAGCTGTGTTTCTATTCCTTATTTCTCCAATCATTATTTTATCAGGATCCATTCTAAGTATTGCCTTAAGTCCCTTTTCAAAACTAAGTCCAGTGTTTGGATTGACTTCAATTTGATTTATTCCATCAATTTTATACTCAATTGGGTCTTCTATTGTCATAATATTAATATTATTATTTTTGATTTTTCTCAAGATTGTGTAAAGTGTAGATGTTTTTCCAGAAGATGTTGGACCACATACTACTATAAGTCCAGATGGTTGATTGATAAGATTTAATACCCTATTTAGATTTTCTCCCTTAAGTCCTATCCCCTCAGGAGTATATGAAATTCTTTGAATGTCTAATATTCTTAAAACTATTTTTTCACCACTTCCTGTTGGTGTAGTGGCTACTCTTATATCTATATCTTCCTCATCATATTTAAATGTAAATCTGCCGTCTTGAGGAAGTCTTTTTTCTGAAATATCAAGTCCTGATAATATTTTGATTCTAGTAATTAAATGAGGATAAATATCCTTTGGCATATCCATTAGATTTTCTAATGATCCATCTACTCTTATCCTAACTCTAATATTTTCAAGAAGTGGCTCTATATGTATATCACTTGCTGTTTTTTCAATACTTTCTTTTAATATGAAGTCAAGGACTCTAACAGCAGGAGAGTCCTCTATATCTTCATTATCATTAACATTTTCATTTTTATATTTTAAATTTAATTGTGTTAAGAGATTTTCTTTCTTATCATCTTTATAAATTTCATCTAACTGTCTATTAATTTCATCAACAGTTGAAATTTTAAATTTAATATCTTTCTTTAATCTATCTTTCAGATTAAATCTAAGCATTTCATCTTCTCTAATAGATAAAAATAAAAAACAATCTGAATTTTCAAAAATAGGTGCAATGTAATTTTTTCTGCAATAATTTTCGCCTAATTCTTTTAGATTTAAAGAAAGTTTATTCATTGTCCTCTCTCCTATAATCACATGTGTTGTTGCTACACTTAATAATTTTCTTATTTCTAGAATTTGTTTCTGTCAAAATTTCTCCACATTTAGGGCATTTTTCTGCAATTGGTTTGTTCCAAGAAACAAAATCACATTCTGGGTAATTGCTACATCCATAGAATTTTCTACCCTTTTTACTTCTTTTTACAACAATTTCACCATCATCACATTTTGGACATTTGACATCTATTTTTTCTATAAGTGGTTTAGTATTTCTGCATTCTGGAAAACCTGGACAAGCTAAAAATTTACCATATCTTCCCATTTTTATAACCATGTTTCTGCCACATTTATCACATATTACATCTGTTACTGGATCAGATATTTCAACTTTTTCAATATTTTCATAAGCTTTATCTAAATCTTCTTTTAAATCTGTATAAAAAGATCTCACAAGATTTTTCCAATATTCTTCACCTGCAGCAATTTTATCAAGTTCATCTTCCATATGAGCAGTGAATTTTTTATCTACTAAATTATCAAAATTTTCAACTAATAATTCATTAACTGTAAGTCCCAACTCAGTAGGTACAAATTTCTTTTCTTCTAAAACTACATAATATCTACTTTGAAGTGTTGAAATCGTAGGAGAATATGTTGATGGCCTTCCTATTCCTAAATCTTCAAGCTCCTTAATAAGTGAAGCTTCATTGTATCTGGCCGGTGGGTTTGTAAAATGCTGTTCTTTAATAATTTCTTTAAATTTTAGTACTTGTCCTTCTTCAAGTGGTGGAATTTCCTTTTGTTTTTCATAGCTATAGTCATAAACCTTTAAAAATCCATCAAAAACTAAAGTTGAACCAGAGATTCTAAATACTTCTTTGTTAGACAAAATATCAGCAGAGATAGTGTCATATTTAGCATCTGACATTAGTGAAGATACAAATCTATTCCATATTAATTGATATAATTTAAATTGATCCTTAGATAGTGAATCTTTAATTGAATACGGTGTTTTAAATACATCAGTAGGCCTTATACATTCGTGAGCATCTTGAATTTTTTCTTTAGTTTTTTGAGGTGCTCTTTTACTACCTATATAATTTTTGCCATAGGATTTTTCAATAAAATTAAGACAATTATTTTTTGCATCATTTGAAATTCTAGTTGAATCTGTTCTCATGTAGGTAATTAAACCAACTGAACCTTCTTTAGGAATATTTACACCTTCATAGAGACTTTGAGCAACCATCATAGTTTTTCTAGTACTAAAATTAATTCGCCTAGAGCCTTCTTGTTGCATAGTTGAAGTTGTAAATGGCTTTGGAGCCTTTCTACTTCTCTTGCCCTTTTTAATTAAATCTACTATAAACTCTTCTCTGTCAATTTTAGAAATAACATCATCAGCATCGCTTTCAGATTTAAGTTCAACCTTTTTTGTCTTGTCATTTTCTTTTCTGCCATAATAGTTAACTAGAACTTTTCTTCTTCCAGCCCTTAAATCAGCATCAATTGTCCAGTATTCTTCGGGAATAAAGTCATTTATTTCTTCTTCTCTATCGCAAATTAATTTTAAAACAACTGATTGTACACGACCTGCAGAAAGTCCAGCCTTAACTTTTTTCCATAGCAGAGGTGAAATTTTATAACCAGCAAGTCTATCAAGTTCACGCCTTGCTTGCTGTGCATCTACTAAATCCATATCAATAGATCTGGGGTTTTTAATCTCTCTTTTTACAGTATCCTTAGTTATTTCGTTAAAAGTAACTCTGTTATTATCATCTGGATCCATTCCAAGAATATGAGCTAAATGCCATGATATAGCTTCTCCTTCCCTATCAGGGTCGGTTGCAAGAATTACTTTATTTGCTTTTTTTGCTTCTTTTTTTATTTCATTAATTAATGGACCCTTGCCGTATATATTCATATACTGAGGTTCAAAATCATTTTCAATATCTATACCTAATTTAGATTTTGGTAAATCCCTAACATGGCCAACAGAAGCAATTACTTTATAATTACTTCCAAGCATCTTTTTTATTGTCTTTGCCTTAGTAGGCGACTCAACAATCACAAGATTTTTCGCCAAAATTACATCTCCTTCTATTTTAAAATTTGAAATTCATTCATTGAAATCTTTTCAATAATACCTTTTAATTCAAGTTTTGTTAATAACTTATTTATATAAAATACATCAAGTTTTAAATTATTGCAAATATCATTGCTAGAATTATTTCCTTTTTGAATCTCATTATAAATTAATAATTCATCTGCTTCTAGTTCAAAAACCTCTTCAGCTTTGTTTTCTGTATTATTTAAATTTGGATAAAATCTAATTATATCAGATGCATCAATTAAAGGAATTGCTCCATCTCTTATAAGTTTATTTGTCCCAACAGAATAAATAGAATTAATATTTCCAGGAATACCAAAAACTTCTTTGCCCTGTTCTGCTGCAAGCCTTGCTGTTATAAGACTTCCGCTTTTATCTTTTGCTTCAGCGACTATAACAGCATCTGAAAGTCCAGATATAATTCTATTTCTCATTGGAAAAGTATAGATATTTGCTTGCTTTCCAAGTGGAAACTCACTTATAACTGCACCCTTTTCAATAATCTCTTCATAAAGACTTCTATTGCTCTTTGGATAGGGCACATCTACACCAGTGCCCAATACAGCTATGGTATTTAAATTATTTTCAAGAGCTCTTCTGTGAGAGATTGAATCAATTCCATATGCCATTCCACTTACAATTGTAAAATCATAAATACTAAGATCATCAATAATTTTATCAACAACAACTTTTCCATAGGATGAATGAGATCTCGCACCTACAAAGGCAATGGGATTATAAATATTTAAATTTCCCCTTATATATAGAACTGAAGGAGGATTTTCTATTAACTTAAGACTCTCTGGAAAATCATCATCTAAAATAGTTGTAATCTTAATATCTTTTTTTTGAGTTTCTTCTTCTACTTTTTCTAAAATTAAAGAAGCATCTTTTGAAAATTTTTGCAATTTATTAAAACTTCTAGTTTTTAAAACTTCTTTTTCTACATAATCTATTTCTGAAAAATTATCAATTTCTATATTGTTGTCAATTAAATAATCAAATATTTTAAGGGAGCTTTCACTACTAAATCCCACTGTGTTTAGAAAAATTAATAAATCTCTTTTTTTCATAATTCACCTAATTACCCCAGTATTTGGAGCCCATAGTTCTGTACTGTATGCTCTCTAGTAAGTGATCTTCTTTGATTTTTTCTGAATCATCCATGTCGGCAATTGTCCTTGCAATTTTTAATATCTTATTATAAGTCCTAGCAGACATTGAATACTTTCTATAAGCCATTTCCAATATTTTTTTAGAATTTAAATCAAGCTCACAGTATTTCTTTATTTCCTTTTCAGGAATTTCCGAATTATATTTAAACTTTTTATTTTTAAATCTGTCCTTTTGGATTTCTCTAACATGCTTTACTCTTTCTCTAATAACTGCAGAGCTTTCACCGATTCTATCAGATGAAATTTCATCATAGGCTACTTCTTCAACTTCCAAGTGAATGTCAATTCTATCAAGAAGTGGATGTGAAATTTTTGATAAATATCTTTGAATCTCATAAGGACTGCAATTACATTCGTGAATCTTAGAATTGTGATACCCGCAGGGACAGGGGTTAAGGGCACATATTAATTGAAAATCTGCAGGATATTTAACATTTGCATTAGCACGAGATATATTTATCTCCTTAGATTCCATAGGTTGCCTTAAAACTTCTAGTACTGATTTAGAAAATTCTGGAAGTTCATCTAAAAATAATACACCTTTATTAGCAAGAGAAATTTCTCCTGGTCTTGGGATTTTTCCTCCTCCTATTAATGAAACTGCTGATGCAGTGTGATGTGGTGCTCTAAAAGGTGGTTTTGTAATTAGTGATTTATCATCTAAATTGCCTGAAATTGAATATATTTTTGTAACTTCTATTGCTTCTTCAAAGTCAAGTTCAGGTAGTATTGTTGGAAATCTTTTAGCCGCCATAGTCTTACCTGATCCAGGCGAACCAATTATTAAAATATTTGATTTTGCACAGGCAGAAATTTCCATTGCCCTTTTTAAATTTTCCTGACCCTTTATGTCTGAAAAATCTATATCAAAAGAAACCTTTTCTCTATTATATGAACCAATACATCTTTCAATTTCTTCCTCACCTTTTATAAATAAAATAACTTCTTCTAAAGATTTTACAGGATAAATTTCCACATCTGAAATTATTGAACATTCATGTCTATTATCATAGGGCACTATAAATTTTCTATAACCTCTTTCTCTCATTGAAATAATCATTGGAAGGGCACCTTGAATTTTATTTATTTTGCCATCAAGTGTTAACTCTCCCATAAAACAATAAGAGCTTATGTCCATATCCAAGTTTTCATCACAGCTAAGTAATGCAACTGCTATGGGTAAATCAAGATGTGTTCCATCTTTTCTAAGATTTGCAGGTGCTAAATTTATAGTAATTCTATTTCTTGGAAAAGAAAATCCTGAATTTTTAATTGCAGATTTTACTCTTTCAGTTGACTCCTTTACTGCAGTCTCAGCAAGACCTACAAGGCTTATTTTTGGCATTCCATTAGAAAGATCAACTTCAACATCAACTGGATATCCGTCAAGCCCAGTTAATGTACATGTTTTTGTGCAAGAATACATAGGTCCTCCTTTAAATAATAATAAGTAATAATTAATTATATTCTACCATAGTTTTATGAAAATATTTTCATCATATTTTAAATTATCTTTTTTTCTATAGATTTTTTGGTAAAATTATACTTGAGATGATACTATGAATTTTAAAAATTACGTAAAAGATGTATTTAAGATAATAATCTTTTTTATTATGATTTTTTCAATTTCTTATATGCTCTTAAATATTACATCAGAAAGAAAAATTTTTACTAAAAATTTTACAAGATTTGGAATTGATATTAAAGATATTAAACCTACAAAAATATTAGAGATAGATATTGATAAAAATTTAGATAAATTAGACATACAAAAATTTCATATTTATAAATATAAAGTAAGTGATGATATATTTAAGAATATAAAAAGTCAAGTTGTAAATAATAAAGATTTAATTTTTTATAGTGAAAGTGAATTTAAAAATAAAGATTTATTTCAAAGTTTCAACAAATTACTACTATTAAAAGATAGTGGTGAATGGAATTTTATTTTTAAAAACTCACCAATGTTTTATACTTTGTTTTTATCTAATGAATCTTCATATTATTATAATTTAATGATTCTACTAAAAAATAAAAATATTATTTATTTTGTAAACTAAAAATGGTTTTATAAAATGATTGAAAATTTCAAGGAGATTATATGGAAAACTACGAGTTTATAAATCTAAGACAAAGGCCTGTTATTAAATACCAAGCAGCAAAGTGGTATCATGATAAATGGAATTATCCTGTGGATTCCTATTTAAAATGTATTGAAGATTATATAAGTGGAAATTCTGAACTTGCATGGTACTTATGTCTTGATGGCGAAAAGATTATTGGAGGACTTGGATTAATAAAAAATGATTTTCATAAGAGAGAAGATTTAAGTCCTAATATTTGTGCAGTTTATACTGAAAAAATTATAGAAATAAGAAAATTGCTGGCACTTTATTAAATATGGCTGTAAATGATATGAAAAATAAATCAATAAGTCCTTTGTACCTAATAACAAAACATACTTCTTTTTATGAAAAATATGGTTGGAAATTTTTAGAGATGGTCGAGACAAATGATGGAAATATGATGAGAATGTACATTCATGAATAATTATAAATAATAAAAATAGACAAACCTAAAACTGGTTTGTCTAAAAATTTATTATTTGCTTATAATTCTATCTATCTTTATAAATCTCACTTAAAAAATTGTCTTCTTTCGCAATGAATTCTCTATTCACAAGTTCTTCTAAATTATTTTTCATATCGTCATAAGTTAGATTTTCACCTGTTTTTGTATTGTAATTCATAAGAGCTCCACTAATATTTGTCGTTTCTATTGGAAGAAATTCCTTGACTTTAAAATAAAATTCTTCATATTTTTCATCGTCATGACTTTTTAGTTCGTCAAATGGATTTTCTGTATGAGGTGAAACTGTATTTGCAGCTCTAATTCTCACAAAGGATGTTCTTCCCTTCTTAGCTGAAGATATAAATACATCTCCAGAACTTAAGTATGGCAGTCTCTTTGTTTCATCAATTGAAAGGTCTGTCTCTTCTTTTATTGTGTCTATATCAGAGGCTCTAACTGTCCTAAAGATTAATTTTGTATTTAATTGAGCTGTTATTGTCTCGTCAAGTAAAGTTGGTCTTTGAGTTGCAAGTATTAAAAATACTCCATATTTTCTACCTTCTTGAGATACTTCTCTTAAGATATTTTTTGAAGGTGTATCATATCCCTTAGGTGCAAAATTGTGTGCTTCATCTGTAATAATTACAAATGGTGGGAAATAATCTGCCTTAACATTATTTCTATTTAGTTCATCTCTATATTCTTTTCTAAGATAATATAATTTTGCCAATAAATATGTTGAAAATACATTTATTATTCTTGTTGAGCCTTGAAGAACTACAAGTTTTCTCCTCTTTAGTAAATCTAATACTTCATCAACATTTTTTGAAAATATTCCTTCATTTTGAAGATTAATAAGTCTCCACAGTACTCCTCTAACTGACATTGAGTTACAAGTTTTGTCGTATCTCTCATATACGTCTAAAACCATTTCAAGTCTCTGTTGTCTTTCGAGTTCTGGTTCTGCTATTATTTCCTGTTCTATTTTTTCCTTTGATCCAATTTCTTGTCCTTCAAGAAGCATTTCCAATCTATTTTTAAAGGAATCGAAGCTTGATCCCTTCTTAAGCATTAAATCAATTACATTTTTCATTGAGTCTGTAAGTGGAGATGCAGCATTTAACAAGTTTTTTAAATCACTTTTTTGTAAATCTTGAAACTTAATTCCACAGTCGATTCCTATTTCTAAACATTTAAAATAATCCTGATAGTCAAACTCACAAACATCTGAACCATTTGAAAATTCCATTTCATAGTGAGGGTCCATGACAATTGCAGGAACTCCTTTTTCCATTAATTCTTCGAGTATTACTCTAAGTCCAAAACTCTTACCACTACCTGAACCTCCAAATACACCTATGTGAGGATAATTATGCATTGAGCGATAATCAAATAAATATGGAAGTTCTCGTTGATTTATATATTTATTGTTCTCATAAGTGTAGAATATGTCATTGTAGATGTCATCCATATCCTCTGCAATATTGTCAGTATTTTTAATTGAACCCAGTACAAGTGAATCACTTGGCTTAGAATCTATTAAAAAGTTTTTTATTTCATGAAACTTTGGAGTCCTTAAATCACTTCCAGTTATTGGTGGATATAAGAGTTCTTCAAAAAATCTAAGCTTTCCTATATATACAGTTTCATCTGATACGTCGTAACCCATATTTCCTAGAGATGCCAGTACATCCGAGTCAATAAAATCTCCACCCATGTCAAGAGGTATAAATCTATTGAAAGTTTTTGCATCTACAATTTCCCCAATAATATCTCCTTGAACTGGATCTTCTACTATTAAAAATTCATTATTTCTAAAGTTTTTTTCTTTAGAGCCTACATATACTTCTCTTGTAGTTGTAATTCCAAGTACTTTCATTTTTCCTCCTAAAGTGTCCTCTTATCCCTTTCAGAAATAAAAAATCTCTCGTACACATCTCTATCTAAATACTCTTCAAGCATCATCTTAAGTATTTCATCAGTTATCTTTACATCTTTATCCACAATATCAAGCCAGAGCGGAACTCCCCTTGATGAATGAGGAGTTAGAGTATAAATTAAATCACAAATTTCTCTTAAATATCTCTCTTGAGTATCTAATATATCCACTCCAATTGCTCCAGGAAAACTAGATGTTCTCATAAAGGCAGAAGAAAATCCCTCGCCAAGTTGCTTTTCAATGTACTTCTTATTTATTTCATTATCAATTAATACTGCTTCTCCAATTTTTAGTCTATTAAATAAAATTTCTCTGTCATAAATTGCTTCGTTCATTTCTAATTTTCTTGAGATAATATTTGTCTTTATATCTTTTATTACTCCAAATAAAATTATATTTCTCTCTTCACAAATTTCTCTAAGCTCTTTAAATAAATCTATACAGTGAATTTTATATCTTATAAATCCACCATCCATCATTAAATAATCTAAGTCGTAAGTTTTTATAAATTCAATTGCCGTTTCTATCTCAATACTTGCAAGTATTTTTTGAGAAAGATTTTTATCATCTTCTGTAATATTTAGTGTAGGCGTGTAAACTGCAGTTTTATAAATTTCACTTCCATCAGTTGACTTTGCAAGTCCTTGAAATATTTCTATGAAATGAGGAAATGCTCCACCACTTCTATTATTTGAACCATCAACAGCGACAGTCTTAGAAAATTTTTCCATATCCCTTTTTTCAATTTTATGAAGTCCTATTAGCTCTCCAATTTCAGTATTTAATTTATTTCTAAAATCTTTTTTTGAAATTTGAAATACTGGATTATATTTTTCTTTAATTCCAATATTTATTCCATTTAGCTGATCTCTAAGTTCATTTAAATCTATCATAATTCAAGACTCTCCTTATAAACTTCATTTTTTGGAAGATTATATTTCTTTGAAACTTCCTTTACTGCCTTTGATTTACTTAGTCCGCTTTTAATTTCTTCTATTAATAAAGATTTTATATCATAAGTTATTTCTTCATTATTTCCTTCTACAACTATTACAAATTCTCCCTTTTCTGTAATTTCTAAATCGAGAATATCAGAAATATTTCCCCTAATAGTTTCTTCAAAAACCTTTGTGATTTCCCTTGAAATTGAGATTCTCCTGTCACCGAAAACTTCTAATAAGTCTTCTAAAAAATCCTTAACTCTGTGGGGAGACTCATAAAAAATAATTGTGAATTTTAAATCCTTTAATGATTGAAGTTCTGTTTTTCTCTGTGTTGATTTACTCGCTGTAAATCCATAAAAAATAAAGTGCTCTGTATCTAGCCCTGAAAGAACTAGTGCTGTAAGTGCTGCATTTGCACCAGGTAGAACTCTAAAATCTCTTCTATCTTCTATTAATTTTCTAGCAAGTACAGCTCCCGGGTCACTTATCCCTGGCATGCCTGCATCTGTTACTATGGCTATGTCAAAATCACTTTCTATTCCAAGTATTTTTTCAGACATTTGTGCTTCATTAAATTTATGGTAAGTCTCAAGTTTTGCCTTAATATCGTAGTGATTTAAAAGTTTTATAGTAACTCTTGTGTCTTCTGCATAAATTACATCCACTGATTTTAGTATTTCAATTGTCCTTAATGTTATGTCACCTAAATTTCCTATGGGAGTTGGGCAAAAATATATCATAAAAGCACCTCATTTTCATAAACTTTTTTCATTTCATCTGAATATTCTTCATTATTTCTTATGTAAAAATCCCTAAAATCATTTCCAAAATTTGCCTGTTTCTTTGCAATTAATATTGTATTTTTAGAATCTTTATTTATATTTCCATGAATATTTATAATATTTTTAACTTTAAGGTTATTTTTATTTATTATATAAATTAACTCAGAAAGCCTATATGTAGGATAAATTATGTGAAGTGTTCCAGAATTTTTTAATAAATATTTAACCACTTCTATTGCACCTTCAATATTAAAGTTGTGCTTAGCTTCTATTGTTTCAAACTTTATATTCTCATAATCATAATAAGGTGGATTAAAAACTACTGAATCAAAATAATTTGTATTAAATTTTTCTCTTAATTCTAAAATATCTGCATCAACTAATTTTATTTTATCATCTAATTTATTTTGAGATATTGATTTAGAAAATAAATCTAATACTTTTTTATTTATATCAACTGAAAAGACTTCATTAAATCTATCTGAAAGCCTTAAACTAAGTATTCCACTTCCGCAGCCTAAGTCTATTAGCCTATCTCCACCCTTTACAAAGGAAGAAAGGATAAGTGAATCCGTAGTGTATTTAAATTCATCTTCATCTTGATAAATTTTATATTTTGTCCCTGGAACATTATCTATTTTCATATTTCTCCCTTTAAAATCCTCTCTGCTTCATCAAATTTATTTGCTGCATCATTTTTTAAGCTATTAGGTGAACTTTCATAAAGACTTCCGCCTTCTAATAAATCTTCTAATTTTACAACTTCATAGATAAGTCCATTTCCTCCGTGATATCTATTTACCATTGTTGGATGAACTCCATAATTTATAAGTTTTGTAAAACCAGTTTCATTGTCTTTTTCAATTGTCAATTTTACAATAGCTCCAGTTTCTACGCCCTTCTTTTTAAGATTTACTACTCTTTGATTTGAAAGTGCGTTGCCCATGGAATAAATTGTAAAATACTTTTTATCATTTTTATCTTCAACTTCATATCTTTGAAGCACATGAGGATGTGATCCAAGGATTATATCTGCTCCATATTCTTGAAGTCTTTCCTTTAAATAAATTTGTCTTTCATTTGGCACAAATTGATATTCATTGCCCCAATGAGGATAGACAATTACAATGTCAGAATTTTCTTTTAAATATCCTATATCTCTTTTTACATCTTGAGAAAAAGTATTTACACTGTATTCCTTTCCTCTCATAAGTGAATCCATACCATTTAATGTATCAGTAAAGGAAATAAATCCAATTTTTATTCCATTTTTTTCTACAATAATTCCCTTTTCCAACTTGTCTTCTGCAAGTGTTCCAAAGGGCATCATTCCACTGCTGTTGATATGGGATAAAGTTTCTGAAATTCCATCAAGTCCTGTGTCTAGAGCATGATTATTAGATGTTGAAAGTAAATCAAATCCTGCATTTTTTAGAGAATATATACTTTCCTTTGGAAAATTAAATAGTGGAAATCCTGAGAGTTCTCTATTAGAATTTACAGAACCTTCATAGTTTGCAACTGCAATATCTGCATTTTGTATATCTTCTGAAATATTTACAAAAATTGGAGTAAAGTCGTATGTTTCTCCCGTTCTATAATTTTTTACAATAGGTCTGTGAAAAATCATATCTCCCATTGCAAAAATTTCTACCTTGGATTTACTTACTACTTTCTTTTCTTCAACTTTAAGTTTTTCAGTAGATACTTTATTTTCAACATTATTTTTCCTCATGGAGTTTGTATACAAGAAAAACAATGCCCCACTTAGAATAATTATAATAAATGAAATTAAAAAATGTTTTAAATATTTCATCTTTGCTCCTTGCTAAATTCACAACCACAATAATCTTGTCTATACATGTTGAATTTATCTGTAAGTTCAACTGATCTTTTGAATCCATTTTTCTTCTTAAAATCAGAAAAAAGATATTTTACTCCAACTTTTTCTGAGATGTATCCACCAAGTTTATTTAATATCTGAGAGTCTTTATGAGGTGAAATGGAAAGTGTTGTTGTAAAATAATCGTAGTTATTTTCCTTTGCATAGACTGCTGCTCTTTCCATTCTCTGCTTATAGCACTTAAAGCATCTAGCTCCGCCTTCATCATATTTTTCAAATCCCTTTACATAATCTAGAAACTCATCGTGATTGTATTTTACAACTTTTACATCAACATCTTTTAAATTTAAATTTTCAACTAAATCTTTCTGTTCATCTGCACGTCTGTAAAATTCTTCGGAGCTATCTATATTTGGATTGTAATAGAAAATATCTATGTCAAAGTATTCATTAATTCTCTCTAAAATCGCTGATGAACAAGGTCCACAACAAGAATGCAAGAGAAGTTTTGGTTTATTATTTAAATCAATTTTTTTAATAATCTTTTCCATTTCAAGATTGTAATTTATTTTATTCACAATATCACCTAAAAAATTAGACTAGCTAAGCTAGTCTATTTCTAATTATTTTCTTTTTTACTTCCTATATAATAAATACAAATTCCAATTATTAATAGAATAATACTTACTATTTGAGAAACTCTGAAACTACCAATATATAAAGAGTCTGTTCTCATTCCTTCTATTATAAATCTTGCTATTCCATAAACTATCATGTAAATTGCAATAAGTTGTCCTTCAAACTTTTGCTTCTTAGATAAAAAGAAATACAAAAATACAAATAAAAGGAAATTTACAGATGATTCATAGAAAAATGTAGGATGAACTCTTTCTCCATCAACTAGAATTGCCCATGGAACATTAGTAGGTCCACCGTGAGCTTCTCCATTTATAAAATTACCCCATCTACCAATAGATTGAGCAAGAGCAAGTCCCGGCGCTACGCAATCAGCAAGTGACAAAAACTTTATATTTTTTATTTTACAAAATACAAAAACAGTAAGAGCACCTGCAATTATTCCACCATATATGGCAAGTCCACCATTTCTAATGGCAAGTATTTCATTTAAGTGCTTACTATAATAATCCCATTCAAAGGCCACATAGTAGAGCCTTGCACCAAGCACTCCAATAAATACAGCGAGAATTCCAATATCATAGGATATGCCTTCATAAAGACCATTAATATAATTTTTTCTCGCTGCCATTTTTTCTAAAATTGTAATGGCAAGATAAACACCTATACCAATTAAAATTCCATACCACCTTACATCAATACCAAATATTGAAAAGGCCACTGGGTTTATATTCATAGAGACTTGCTTTCTTTAACTATTGCAACTCCAGCAGATACTCCAAGTCTATCTGCGCCATTGTTTATCATTTCTTGAGCTTTCTTTAAATCTCTAATTCCGCCACTTGCTTTAACTTTTACATTTTCAGATACAGATTTTCTCATAAGAAGAACATCTGCTGCATCTGCTCCTGATGTTGAAAAACCTGTAGAAGTTTTAATAAAATCAGCACCTGCTTTTTCAGAAATTTTAGAAGCTTTTTTTATTTCTTCCTTAGTTAGTAGACAGTTTTCTAAAATAACTTTTAAAAGTACATTTCTATTGTGACATTCTTTAGCTATTTCAGAAATTTCTTCTTCTACTTCTGCAAATTTTCCTGATTTAATATATCCAATATTAATAACCATATCAATTTCATCTGCACCATTTTCAATGGCATTAATTGTTTCAAATATTTTTGTTTCCTTAGTATTTGCACCTAGAGGAAATCCAATTACAGTACAAACTTTAGTATTTGATCCTTTAAGAAGCTCAGCACATTTTTTAACCCAAGTAGGATTTACGCAAACTGAATAAAAATCATAATCCTTAGCTTCTTCGACAATTTTTTCAATTTGTTCTTCAGTTGATTCTGGTTTTAAAAGTGTATGATCTATTATTCTATTTATTTCCATTAATCTCTCTCCCATGAAGTATATACGTCTTGAACATCATCATTATCTTCAAGAGCATCAATTAATTTTTCCATATTATTAATATCAGATTCTTCACTAAGTTCTGCAGTTGTTTGAGGAATATATGTTATATCTGATTCAACAAAATTATATCCATCATCTTCAAGTGATTTTCTAACATTGTGATAATCTTCAACAGAAGTTCTAACTTCAAAGCATTCGCCCATGTCTACTACATCTTCTGCACCGTAATCTATGGCTTGAAGCATAAACTCATCTTCATCAATACCATCTTTTAATACACCAAGAATTCCCTTTTGGTCGAACATAAAAGAAACGCAACCAGGTTGTCCAAGGTTTCCATTATATTTATCAAAGACATGACGAATTTCTGGAGCAGTTCTATTTCTATTGTCAGTTAAGCACTTAACCATAACTGCCACTCCACCTGGTCCATATCCTTCGTAAGTTATTTCTTCGAAGTTGTCATCACTATCTGCACCGCCTGCTTTTTCAATTGCTCTCTTAATATTGTCATTAGGCATATTTTCTGCCTTCGCCTTGTCAATTGCAACTTTAAGAGATGGATTGTAATCTGGATCAAGCCCGCCTTCCTTTGCAGCTACAGTAATTTGTCTTGCAAGTTTAGTAAATATTTTACCTCTCTTTGCATCTTCTTTGCCTTTTTTATTTTTTATATTGTTCCACTTAGAGTGTCCTGACATGTAATCACCTTTCTATCTATATTAAACATTAATTTTTTGCATATAGATTATTATATTACATAAACTTTCAAAAGGTCAATACCAGGCGATTTAAATATAGGTTTGATTATATTTTAAACTATATTTATTTAAAAAGTTCCTTATATATTTCCATAATTTTTTCTTTGTAATAACAGCTATTTTTTTGGTAAAAAATTTTTATCAAAAATAACAATAGTAAAATAATAAATATATTTATAATTGCCGTAATATTTTCATTGTATCTAAGAATAAAGTTTATATCTGGAGTATCTTTTAAAATAAACTTGTAAAATAATACAGATGACATGGATAACAAATTATTTAAACTATGGGTAAAAATTGAATATCTTAATTTACCAGTTGATATATATGTCAATGCTGCTATAATTCCTATAAAAAATGAAACAATAAAAGAACTAATAGTTCTAAAATGAAATAATCCAAAGGAAAGCGTTGACAATAAAACCGCATATTTTGTGTCAAGGCCTTTTGACTTTAAAAAATTTATTCCCAATTTTCTAAAATACAACTCTTCTCCAATGGGAACGAAAACCACAGATGTTACAACTGTTTCTAATGTATTAATTTTAGAAATATCATTTACTTTTATACTTTCTCTAAAATATTTCAAATATTTCTCAAAATAAATAAAATTAAATTTCCTTTCAATATTATAAATTAAAATAAAAAATATCATTGAAATTAACATTCCCACTAGAATAAAATAATAAATATCAATTTTTTTTATTAGTAAATTCTCAAAATAAAAATAATTCTTTGTTATATAAATTTTGGAGATTAAATACGTTAAAATTAAAAATACAATGGAAATTAATAAGTTCATATGAATTTTATTATCTAAACTCATAAAAGGCAGAGTACTTATGCTTAATAATATATAAAAGATTAAATAATTTGCGAAACAAAAAGTAATACAAAAATTTAGATTTTTAAAAAATTTCTTCATAATTTAATTCTATTCTTATTTATTAACTTAAATACTATTTCTATTACAAAATAAATTAAAAACCAAATTACTACTTCATAACTTAAATTTAGATTTATGAATCTTCTCAAAATCAAAACTATTATCCAAGTAATATAAGCAATTATTATTCCATTATTTTTCATAATATTCCACCTCTTTTTTTAATTTATACTCGCAAGGTATAGTAAATTATCTATTGTAACGCTTTTTAAATTTAGAATAGTACTCTACAATATATTTGTCAAATATATTTCTATGGTTTTATATTTATTTTAACAAAATTAGAGACCCGAGTTCTTCGAGTCTCCATACATTTTATTAATCTTATATTAATTTAAATCCTTTTTCCTTAAAAGCTTGCCTAATTTCCCTCTCATGTTCTGCATTTCTTGTTTCACACTTAACATTTAAAACACATGAGAAAATTTCATTAGGTTTTTCAATAGTGTTGTATTCAACACCTATTACATTTGCACCGTGATTTGCAATTATTGTTGAAACTGCTACAAGCTCTCCTGGTTTATCTGTAAGTTCAATGCTAAGTGTAGTATTTCTTCCAGACTTTACTAGTCCTCTTTCGATTATTCTAGATAGAATATTTACATCTATATTCCCACCTGATAATAGAGCAACTGTCTTTTTACCCTCCACATTGACTTTTCCATGCTTAATAGCTGCAAAACTTACAGCACCTGATCCTTCACACATAAGTTTTTGTTTTTCTAATAGAGTAAGTACTGCTGATGCAATTTCATCTTCATTAACTGTTACAAAATCATCTACATATTTTTTACAAAATTCAAAGGTAAGTTCTCCAGGTTTTTTAACTGCAATTCCATCTGCAAAGGTATTTACTTTATCTAGATCACAAATTTTTCCTTCTTCTATTGATTTTTTCATTGATGCTGCATTTTCAGCTTCAACTCCAATTATCTTTGTATCAGGTTTAAGTGACTTAATCAAAAAGCTAATTCCACTTATAAGTCCTCCACCACCTACTGGCACTATAACTACATCTACATCAACTAATTGATCAAGTATTTCTAATCCAAGTGTTGCTTGACCTGCTATTACATCAATATCATCAAAGGCATGGACAAAAGTTTTGTTGTTCTTTTTATTGTATTCTAAAGATGCAGCAAAGGCCTCATCATAATTATTTCCTGTTAGCACAACTTCAGCACCAAAGGCTCTTGTAGGTTCTACTTTAGAGAGAGGTGCTTGCTCTGGCATAAATATTGTTGCAGGGATTCCAAGTTTTTTACAAGTTAGTGCAACTCCCTGAGCATGATTACCTGCAGAAGTTGCCACAACTCCTCTTTCCTTTTCTTCCTTTGTAAGCTTTGAAATTTTATTGTATGCTCCTCTAAGTTTAAAGGAGCCTGTTCTCTGTAAATTTTCAGTTTTAAGATAAATATTGTCTCCAAGATTTTCTGCTTGTATTAAATCTGTTTTTCTTACAACTGTTTTTAATTTAAAAGCTGCATTGTAGACACTATCTATTGTAAGTTCCTTTGTCATTCTAGGACTGCCCCCTTGTCTGAACTTGAGACTAGTCTTCTATATCTATCAAGCCAACCTGTGACTTTATTTGTCTCAAGAGGAGTAAATTCTTTCATTCTACTTTCAAATTCTTCATCTGAAACTTTTAAATTTATTGAATAATTAGGGATATCTATTTCGATTATATCTCCCTCTTCAATTATTCCAATTGCTCCACCAAGTGCAGCTTCTGGAGATACGTGGCCAATTGATGCCCCTCTAGATGCTCCAGAAAATCTACCATCAGTTATAAGTGCTACGGATTTGTCGAGTTTCATACCAGCAAGTGCAGATGTAGGATTTAACATTTCTCTCATGCCTGGACCACCTTTAGGTCCTTCATATCTTATTACAACTACATCCCCTTTATTTATTTCTCCACCATAGATTGCCTTTATTGCGTCGTCTTCAGAATTAAAAACTCTAGCAGGTCCAGAGTGTACAAGCATGGATTCATCTACTGCTGAACGCTTAACAACTGCACCTTTTTCTGCAATATTTCCAAATAAAATTGCAAGTCCACCAACTTCTGAATAAGGATTGTCTAAAGTTCTTATTACTTCTTTATTTTTTATAACAGCATTTTTTATATTTTCAGAGAGTTTTTCTCCAGTTACTGTTATTACATCTGTATCTAAGAAATCTTTTTTAGTAAGTTCCTTTTGAACTGCTGCAATTCCACCACTTAAATATAGGTCTTCCATGTGATGAGGTCCAGCTGGTGCCAAGTGACAAAGATTAGGTACTTTTTCACTAACTTCATTAAATAAATTTAAATCAACATCAAGTCCTGCTTCATGAGCTATTGCCAATAAATGTAGAACTGTATTTGTTGAACATCCAAGGGCCATATCACATGCCAAGGCATTTCTAACTGATTTATTTGTGATTATATCTTTTATTCTAATATCTTTTTTTAGAAGTTCCATAACTTGGAATCCTGAATCCTTGGCAAGTCTATACCTTTCAGAATATACTGCAGGAGTTGTTCCATTGCCAGGAAGTGCAAGACCTATTGCTTCTGATAGACAATTCATTGAATTTGCAGTATACATCCCAGCGCAAGATCCACAAGTTGGACATACTGCTTTTTCTATTTCATAAAGTTCTTCGTCACTCATTAAATTTGCTTTGTTAGCACCTACTGCTTCAAAAGCAGATGATAATGATAGTTCTCTGCCACTTGCCTTTCCAGCAAGCATTGGTCCACCACTTACTAAAATTGTAGGAAGATTAAGTCTAAGTGCTCCCATAATCATTCCTGGAACGATTTTGTCGCAATTTGGAACAAGCACTAGTGCGTCAAGTCCATGAGCAATTGCCATTGTCTCAACACTGTCTGCTATAAGTTCTCTACTTGGTAGAGAATACTTCATTCCAACATGACCCATTGCAATTCCATCGCAGACTCCAATAGAAGGAATAGTTATTGGTGTTCCACCATTCATGAGTACTCCTGTCTTTACAGATTCAGAAACTTTATCTAAATACATATGTCCTGGAACAATTTCACTATATGCTGAAATTATGCCTACTAAAGGTCTATTTAATTGTTCTTTGGTGTAACCAAGAGCGTAGAAAAGAGACCTGTTAGGTGCCCTTTCCACTCCTCTTACTACATTATCACTATTTAAGTTCATTTTTCCTCCCTCATCCTTTGATTAATTTATAATAGCTAAATTTCTCTTTTTATTTTTTAAGCCAAGTCATCATTCCTCGAAGTTCGCTACCTACTTTTTCTAATTGATGTTCTGATTCTCTTCTTCTAGTTGTCAAGAATTTTATCTTTCTTCCTGATGAGAATTCTGTCATAAATTCACTTGCAAATTTGCCAGACTGTATGTCATCAAGAATTTCTTTCATATTTTCTCTAGTTTCTTTACCAATTATTTTCTTACCTGCATGATAATCTCCATATTCAGCTGTGTTAGAGATTGAATTTCTCATATTAGCAAATCCACCTTCTACAATCATATCAACTATAAGTTTCATTTCGTGTATACATTCAAAGTATGCCATTTCTGGTTCATATCCAGCTTCAACAAGAGTTTCAAATCCAGCCTTCATAAGTTCTGTAACTCCTCCGCAAAGTACAGCTTGTTCACCAAATAAATCTGTCTCAGTTTCTTCTTTAAAAGATGTTTCAAGTATTCCTGCTCTACCTGCTCCGATTCCTGATGCATATGCAAGTGCCACATCTTTTGCTTTACCAGATTTATCTTGATATACTGCAATTAGTGATGGAACTCCATATCCCTTTTCATATTGACTTCTAACTGTATGTCCTGGTCCCTTAGGAGCAACCATTATTACGTCAAGTCCTTCAGCAGGTCTAACTAAATTGTAGTGAATGTTAAATCCGTGGGCATACATTAAAGTGTCTCCCTCTTCCATATATGGTGCTACTTCTTTGTTGTAGATATCTGCTGACACTTCATCTGGCACAAGCATCATTACAATATTTGCTTTTTTAGCTGCTTCAGAAACGCTATATACTTCAAGACCAAATTCTTCTGCTTGTTTTCTAGATTTTGAACCTTCTCTAAGTCCTACAATTACCTTAACTCCACTTTCCTTAAGGTTCATTGCATGAGCATGTCCTTGAGATCCAAATCCCATTATAGCTACAGTCTTTCCATTTAATAAACTTAAATCGCAATCATTGTCATAATATTTTTTTATCATTTTTTTCCTCCAATTATTTTCTTTTTATTCCTGTAAGTCCTGTTCTTACTACATCTTTTACTTCATACTTTGAAATTATAGTTAAAAAGTCATTTAACTTATCTCTATCTCCAGTAAGTTCTATAAATAAATCTTCAGATGAGTAGTCAATAATGTGTGCATTGTATAAATTTGTTAGAGCACTTAATTCTAAATAATCTGTACTGTGAACTTTAAGCCTTGCAATTAGCATTTCCCTTGAGATAAAGTTTTTATCTTCCATAATTTCAAGTTTTATAACATCTTCAAGTTTTTCAATTTGATTTACAACTTGTCTAACTAATTCTTTTTCTTCTGATATTGTGGCAATAATTGTTGTCCTATTGCCATCTCCATTAACTGCAGCATTTATACTTTCAATATTGTAACCTCTTCTTGAAAAAATCGAAGAAATTCTAGTAAGTATGCCTGCATTATTTTCAACTAATATGTTTATTGTGCTTATACTTTTCATAATCTCACTCCATTATCACATCCTCTACTGAACCACCTGCTGGTATCATAGGAAGTACTAATTCATTTTTGTCTATTTTTACTTCAATAACAGATGGTTTGTCTGAATTTACAGCATCTTCAAAAGCTTTTTTAAACTCATCTACAGTGCTTGCACTGTATCCTTCTGCTCCTAGTGACTTTGAAAGTCCAATATAATCTATATTGTCATCAATATTAGTCCCAGAAAATCTATCATTATATAATAAATGCTGCCACTGTCTTACCATTCCAAGGGTACTGTTATTCATCACAACTGTTATAACTTTTATATTGTTGTGAACAGCTGTAATAATCTCATTGAAATTCATGTTAAAAGAGCCATCCCCTGTGATTAATACTACTGGTCTATTTGGGTTTCCAATTTTAGCTCCCATTGCTGCACCAAATCCAAAGCCCATTGTGCCAAGTCCTCCACTTGTTAAAAAGGATCTTGGTTTTGTTCTTCCACAGTATTGTGCAGTCCACATTTGATGCTGACCTACATCTGTGACAAATATTAAATCTTCGCCAAGTCTTTTTGAAATATATTTAATAACTTGATGTGGTTTTATATCTTTATGCCAGTCTTCTGGTTTGTAGTCTTCTTTTCTAAGTTCGTTAATTCGAGAAATCCATTTTTCCCTTTCTCTGCATTCAATGTGAGGAATTAAAGCTTTCAATATATCTTTAATATTTCCTACTACTCCATAATCAACGAAAATATTTTTATCTATTTCCGATTTATCTATATCAATGTGAATTATCTTTGCATTTTTTGCGAATTTCTTAGTATTAAGTGCAACTCTATCAGAAAACCTAACTCCACATGCAATTAAAAGATCACATTCATCAATTGCATTGTTTGTACTGTACTTTCCATGCATACCAAGCATCCCAAGGTTTAGTTCATCTTCATATCCTAAGACTCCAATTCCCATAATTGTGTTACAAGCAGGTATTTTAGATTTTCTTATTAGTTCTCTAAGTTCTTTAAAACTTTCCGATGAAGTTACTCCACCACCTGAATAAATAATTGGTCTTTTGGCATTATTTATGCACTCAGCTATTTTTAAAATTTCATCCTCATGAATTTCAAATTTTTTCTCTTCTTTTAAGCTTTCCTTTTTCTCATAACTTGTGACATCGCCCATTACATCACTGGGAATGTCTATTAATACTGGTCCCTTTCTGCCTGAAGTTGCAATCATAAAAGCTCTTCTAATTGTATCCTGAAGATAGTTAACATCTCTTACTACAAAGTTGTGTTTTGTAATAGGCATAGTAATTCCCATAATATCAATTTCTTGGAAGGAATCTTTGCCAATTAGTTTTCTACTTGCATTTCCTGTGATACAAACAAGTGGAATAGAATCCATATAAGCTGTTGCAACTCCCGTCACAATATTAGTAGCTCCTGGTCCAGATGTTGCAATTACAACTCCTACCTTTCCAGTAGATCTTGCATATCCATCGGCTGCATGTGTTGCTCCTTGCTCATGACTAGTTCTAATTAACTTTAATTTATCTTCGTAGTCATATAGTGCGTCAAACACTTGAATTACTGCTCCTCCAGGATATCCAAATAATGTGTCTACACCTTCATCAATAAGTGTCTTAATAATTATTTCAGCGCCTCGTATTTCCATATCAACCATCTCCCCTCTAAATAATTTCAACTATTGGTCTTTTATTCTTGCCATATGAAATTTTTAGATTTAAATCATATAATTTTGAAAGATTTTCATCTGTCAAAACTTCTTCCCTTTTTCCCCTTGCTAAAATTTCACCATTTTTTAAAAGCACTGCATGAGTTATGCTTGGCAAAGTTTCTGAAATATCATGTGTTACATAAATTAGATTTGTATTTAAATCTTCTAAAAATTTTAAAATTTTCTCTCTTTGATAGAGGTCAAGACTTGCACAAGGTTCATCAAGTATTAAAATATCTGGATTTGCAATTAGGCTTCTAAGTATAAGTGCCTTTTGCTTTTCACCAGCTGATAAAACTCTATACTTTTCATCCTTCATGTGATAAAAGTCAAATTCCTTTAGAAAATCTAAAGTCTTTTTTCTTTCTTCTAAGCTTTCCTTTTCAAAAATTCCAATTTTATTTTGAAGTCCTGATAGAACTATTTCATAAACAGTCTCTTTATAGAGGGTGTCGTTAAATTTATTCATAGTAGATGAAACAATTCTTATTCTATCTTTAACATTATTCCAATTGCCTTCACCAAAAATAGTATCAAAAACTTTTATGCTTCCTTTAGTAGCCACAGTATATGCTTTAAGTAGTGAAAATAATGTAGACTTACCTGAACCATTTGGTCCAAGCACAAGCCAGTTCTCACCCTTATTAATTTTTAAATTTATATTATTTAGTAGAACTTTATCATCTCTAATAAAGTAAATATTTTTAAATTCAATCATCTTTTAACTCCTAAATTTGTATAAAAAAAGTCCCTTGTCACTAAAACTAATGACAAAGGACGAATCTACCGCGGTACCACCTTTATTCTTATTACAAAAATAAGCGCTCAAGCATCTATCAATGCCGGGTAATAATAACGCCTACCAATGCGACAACTCTTACTACTATTTCAGAATTGCATAAGAAAAAGGATTTTCAATCTCAATTTAATTATAAGCTTTCACCAAACGCTTACTCTCTAAAAATCTCCATGAGCTTACTCTTTTTTTCTATTATTTTTTTCAAGATTTAAAATGTTAAGATACATATTAAGTTATTTTAAATAAAAAGTCAAGACTTTTTTGTATAATTTTTATACTAAATTTTATTGTTCTGAATTTATTTATATATCCCTTATTCTTTCAACTAATGAATCTTTATTTTGCCTTTCATAAAATAAGGAAGTAAATATTATTCCAATTACTATATTTATAATATTTACAATAATTAAGGGCATAATTATAAAATTAAAACTTGTCCAGTTCATATTGGAAAATAAACTTTTTAAAACAAATTCATTTATTAAAATCATAAATATACTTGAAAAAATTAGTGATGAAATTGAATAAATTAAATTTTTCCTTACTAAATAATCTCTTATGCTTCTCTTTGTCATACCTACTGCTTCTAAAATTGATAGAGAAGTTTTTTCATTTATTATTTCTGTAGCAATTATATTAATAAAATTAAGAATAGAAATTATAAATAAAATTATTGAAAGAGAAAATCCAACAAATTCTATTAATTTTTTAAAATCTTTAAATGAATTAATTTGTCTATCACGAGAGTCAAAGGAAAAATCAGGATTATTTTCTAAATTTTTAAGTAAATTATTAAATTCTTCTTTGCTTTCATCCTCTACATCAAACCCATAACTCATTATGGACTTATCACCAGTAAGATTTGTATAGTCATTAGGGTTCAAATAAATAAATTCATTACCTAATATTTTTCCACCATCTTCTATTGCAGAAAAATATCTAATTCCATTGGAAAAATTATAATCTATCTTGGCAATTACTTCTGCTTCTATTGTCTTGCCATTAAAAGCAATATCTATTTTATCTCCAATATTAAATTTAGATTTATCCTCACCTTCTCCAATTATTACCTTGTTTCCTTCTTTAAATCCATCTATGCTTCCTTCTTTCACATTCATTTTAGACAATAAATAATTATCTATTCCAAAAATAAATGGAATTAATTTTTCATCATTTATTTTTACATTGGGATATAGAAATTCTATTCCCGTTGAATAAATAGCTCCACCATTTATAAATCCTTCTTTAGATTTTATCTCATCAATATATTTTTCATCTAATTTATCATCTCTTGTGTTATACATATATCTAAAATATTTAGGACTGGCTAGATTGTAATCTGTGACAATAATATCTGAAAGCCCCTTTTCTAAATCAATATTTGATGTATAAGACATTACTGAATTTAAAATTACAGCTGAAAGAGACATCGAAAGAACAATTGAAAAAAATCTAATTTTCCTAGAAAAAATCTTTCTAAATGCAAGTTTATTTAGTGAAAACTCTTCACTTTTTATGTTTTTTATATTTTTATATTCATTAAATTTACTTGCATCGATTGGTGAAAATTTCGCAGCAATTTTAGCTGGCTTATTCACAGAAATTAAAATTGTAAAAATAGTAAATATTATAGAAAAAACTATAATTAAAAATAAAATATTATAAGAGATATTAATATTTGCAAGCATTTCATTATTTTCAAATATTTTATTTAGAATTAACCTTCCCATGATAATTCCTATAATATTCCCAAATATTATTGAAGGAATGGAAAGAAAAATTCCCTGATATCTTATTAGTTTTCTTGTCTGTCTTTTTGTCATCCCTATAGTTTTAAGTAGTCCATAAATTTTTATATCTTCATTTATAGAAATGCTAAAGATATTATTGATAATTAAATAAGCTGCTATAAAAATTAGTATAATCAAAAATAATACTGGAGCAAATATTTTATAATCAAAGTTTTCATCATTTCCAAAATATGCAAAATTTACCCCTATTCTAATTTCTTTATCACCTAGGTTTATAGAATCATCTAATACTTCATATCCATTTCTATTTGCAATATCAATTAATTTATCTTTAATATTTATAGAATTTCTAAGCACTACCTCCATGTCATATGATTTATTGGGAAGACTTAGATTTTCTAAATATTCTTTCGAAAGATAAATTTGACCAACAGAAACATTTGAATCTATTGGATTTTCAAAAGTACCAGAAATTATGAATTCATCTTCTAACCTCTCAATAACAGTTGAAGAATAGGACTCCATTATATTAAAGGGTATGCTAATTTTTTCTCCAATTTTTCCCTTGTAACCTAATTTTCTAATAGAATTTAATTCAACAAATACTTCTTTCTTTTCTTTAGGAAGAGTCCCCCTTACATTATTTATTATTGCCCATTTAAATCCCTTTTCATCTTGATAAGATAATTCTGCCATGACCTTATCATTATCGAGAAGACCTACTCTCTTTCTTATTGAATAATCTTTAATATTTTTATCTTTCGATAAAATTTCCACATCTTTTTCATTTAGTTCTTTAAATGATCCATGACATATTGATCCAATAGACTTCATAGTTTGAAATTCCATACTTTTTATTATTCCAAGGGTTACAGAAAAAAGAGTAGTAAATAGAACACAAGTAAGTACTATTGATATTAATAAAATATTTCTTCTTGATTTTTTATGATTTAAAATGTGAAGTGCTACTTTTCTTATAAAATCTTTATTTTTTACATTCATAGTACAAGCCTTCCATCTTCAATTTTTAGAATTCTATTTGCAGCTTGTGCAACATTGTCATCGTGAGTAATCATTAGTATTGTATTTCCCAGCTCAACATTTATTTTCTTCATAAGATAAACAACCTGTGATGAAGATTTTGAATCTAAATTACCTGTTGGTTCATCAGCTAAAATTATACTTGGTTTAGTAGATAGTGCCCTTGCAATTGCCACTCTCTGTTGTTGACCTCCTGATAATTCATTAGGCATTTTATAAATTTGGTCTTTTATTTCTAGAATCTCTATAACATAGTCTACATAATCTTTGTCAACCTTTTCTCCATCAAGTCCAAATGGAATTGTTATATTTTCATAGATATTTAACATTGGCAGAAGATTATAATTTTGAAAAACAAATCCTATATTTCTTCTTCTGAAAATAGTTCTCTCGTCATCTTTTAATTTATATAAATCATTGTCATCTATAAGTACAGTACCTGAAGTTGGATAATCAAGTCCACCAATTAAATGAAGTAGAGTTGACTTGCCTGATCCAGAAGCTCCAATAATAGATAGAAATTCTCCCCTCTTAACATCAAAGGAAACTCCATCAAGTGCTTTTACTAAAATATTTTTATCATAATATTTTTTTAAATCTCTAACTTTTAACATATTTCACCTCCATTTAATAGTATCAAGAACATCTTACAAACTTCTTTCAAAACTTCTTACAATATTGTAAGAAAAAAGACTTCTCAAAGTGGGAAGTCTAATTCAAATTTTATTTTATTATCATTATATAAAGCCTTAATCTGTGCATTTTCCTTTTCTAATATTTCTCTTGTTATAAATAGTCCTAAGCCTAGTCCATCCTTTAAAACTGAATTTTTACCTCTATAAAATCTTGTAAATAATTTTGATAAATCACCTATATCTTCGCATTCATTAATTATGTCTAAATTATAGTTGAGGCTTGATTTATATGAATTTATTATAATCTCTGAATTTTCGGGAGAATATTTTATTGCATTGTCTAAAATATTGTGAATCGCTTCTTTAGTCCACCTAATATCTAAATTCAAATCAAAATCTTCTAGATTCTTTATAACTTTTATATTTTTTCTAATAGCATGTGATTCAAGTTCTGAAACTACATCGAGAATCAAATTTTTAAAATTCACATTCATCTTTTCTAGTGAAATTATATTTGATTCAAGTCTTGAAGATTTTACAAGATTTTTAATTAAGAAATCTAATTTTTCTAGTTCATATTTAATTATGTCAAAATATTCCCTTTTATTTTCCTTTTCTAGCAAATTTATGTATAAGTTTAAATTTGTAATAGGCGTTTTTGTCTGATGAGATATATCTGCTATTAGGTTTTGAGTTTTTTCCTTTTCATCTTTTAGCTTAGACTCACGGACTTCATTTGCTTTTAAAAATTTATAGATTTTACTTTTTAATTTTGAAACTTCCTTTTCGTTTAATTCTATATCACTAAGTTTTCCCTTTGTTCCAGACTCAATAAAATCAGAAAAATCCCTCATTTCTCTTATCAACTGAATATATTTATACGTCACTATTAAAATTATAATTATTAATACAAAAATTATAAGTTCCATTTATAACCAACTCCAAAAATTGTTTTAATTGGGTTAAGTGGTTTTAATTTCCCTCTCAACCTGGAAATATTTACACTAATTGTATTTTCGTCTATGAAATCCTCATCAATTCCCCAAATTTTTTCAAGTAAAACTTCTTTAGTTATTATTTTATTTTCAGACTTTACTAAAAAATATAGAATTTTTTCTTCAGTTGGACTTAATTTTATATTATTTTCTTCAACTTTAAAAATATTTTCATCAAAATTAAGGTATATACCATCTTTTGAATAAATTTTATTGTATGAAATATTTTTATTTAACAACCTTTCTATTTTTGCCTGCAAAATTCCCAATGAGAAAGGCTTTGTTATATAATCATCTGCACCAAGATTAATTGCAGAAATAATATAGCTCTCCAAATCAATTGCTGAAATTACAATAATTGCTGTATTTTTATTTTTCCTAATTTCTTTAATTAAATCTAAGCCATCACCATCAGGTAGATTCATATCAAGTAAGATTAAGTCAACTTTATCTATAAAATTTTTCACTTCGCTTAAGCTAAATGTAGAATGAATAATATATTTATCTTGTAAAGCAATGGATAGGCCTTTATTTAAATTTTTATCATCTTCTACTATCAAAATATTTTGCATAAATACCAACTTTTCTTTTTTATTCTATTATATCATTCTAAGGAAACAAAAAAGAGATAGAAACCTACCTCTTTAATCTTCTTCTAAAATTTTTTTCCATTTTTCTAAGTCTTTTTCCTCTTCTTTAGACAATTCTGGAAACTTCGGATCTAATTCCTTTAAATATTTTAATATTATTTCAGATGCCAAGTATCTTGTAAACCACTTTCTATCTGCAGGAAGTATATACCAAGGAGCGTACTCTGTTGAAGTTTTGTTAAACATATCTTCGTAAGCTTCTTGATAATCTTGCCAGTACTGTCTTTCTGTTATATCTGATTTTGCAAATTTCCAATGTTTGTCATCTCTTGTTATTCTTTCCATAAGTCTTTCTTTTTGCTCTTCCTTTGATACATGCAAAAATAATTTTATAACTTTAATCCCATTGTCATTTAAATATTTTTCATAATTATTAATTTCTTCAAATCTTCTGTCCCAAATTTCATTATTTTTTAAATTCTTAGGAAGTGGTTGATCCAGTACTAATTTATGAACTCTAGATACTATTACATCTTCATAGTGACTTCTGTTAAAAATTCCAATTTCTCCTCTTGCAGGGATTTCTTGATGTATTCTCCACAAATAATCGTGGTCTAGTGCTATATATGTTGGCTCTTTAAAGGAAACCACTTTTGTTCCTTGAGGATTTAGACCTGTCATTGTCTTTTTAATTAGCGAGTCCTTCCCCGCTGCATCCATTGCTTGTATAACTATTAATAGTCCTTTAGTATTTTCAGCATAAAGTTTTTCCTGATATTCTCTCATTTCATGAATATTTTCTTTTGTAAGTTTTTCTTTTACTTCATCTTTTTCGAGTTTACCTTCATAAGATGTTGGAACATCTTTTAATTTGATTTTTTTAAACCCTTTTTCTGTTTGCGCAACAACTCTATATTTTTCTGTATTCATATAATCACCTTAAAAATATTTTACCCATTTATAATATATTTCAAATTGTAAATTTTTAATTAATTTAGCATTGTGATAGAATAAAATTAATACAAGGAGGAATTATGGAAAATATATTAGATAGGTTTTTAAAATATGTATCTTTTGAAACAACAAGTGACGAAAATTCAGCTACATGTCCTTCTACAGAAAGACAACTTAGATTAGGTGTGTATCTAGTTGAAGAACTTAAAAAAATTGGCATTAAATCTGAAATTGATGAAAATGGATATGTTTATGGAGAAATCCCAGGAAATGTAAAGACTGATAAAACAGTTGGGTTTATCTCTCACATGGACACAGCTCCAGATATGTCTGGCAAAAATGTTAAACCAAATATTATAGAAAATTATGACGGATTAGACATTAAGCTAAATGATAAGTTCACAACAACTATAGAAGATTTTCCTTTTTTGAAAGACTTAAAGGGCGAAACTATTATTACAACTGATGGAAATACTCTTCTTGGAGCTGATGATAAGGCGGGCATTGCAATAATTGTAACTGCTGTTGAAGAATTATTAAATGACAAAGATGCAAAATACGGAGATATTAAAATCGGATTTACACCTGACGAAGAAATCGGTAGAGGTGCTGACAAATTTGATGTAAATAGATTTAAAGCTGACTTTGCCTTTACAGTTGACGGCGGACCAATTGGCGAACTTGAGTATGAAACATTTAATGCTGCTCAGTGTAAAGTTGAAATTCAAGGAAAAAATGTTCACCCAGGCTCTGCAAAAAATACAATGGTCAATTCTCAACTAATAGCTATGGAGTTAAACTCACTTCTTCCAGTTAATGAAAGGCCTGAATACACTGATGGCTATGAAGGCTTCTCACTTCTAACAAGTTTTGAAGGAAGTGTTGAAAACACAAAAATGAATTATATAATTAGAGATCATTCAAGAGAAATTTTTGAAGATAGAAAAAATTTATTTGTAGAAATTGCTGAGTTTTTAAATAAAAAATATGATAACAGAATAAAAATAGAAATTAAAGATCAATATTACAATATGAGAGAAAAAATAGAAGATCATATGGAAATAATAGACCTTGCAAAGAAAGCCTTTGAAAAAGCAGGAGTAAAACCTGAAATAGGACCAGTTCGTGGTGGTACAGATGGTTCAAAGTTATCCTTTATGGGTCTTCCAACACCTAATCTGTTCACTGGTGGATTTAATTTCCATGGAAGATATGAACTTGTAAGTCTTGATCAAATGAAAAAATCAAAAGAAATTGTGAAAAATATTATTACTCTTTTAGCAGAATAATTTATAGTGCTATTATGAAAAAAATTATTTTATCAGTCTTCGTTGTTATAGTTTTATTTATTATAAATTTATTTTTTGGAAATCCTATTTCAAAATTTCTAGTTAATAACTCTGCTGATAAATACATCGAAGAAAATTACGGCAATTTAAATCTTGAAAGAGATAAAACTTTTTATAATTTTAAAGATGGTTATTACAACATTAGACTTCAAGACAAAGATAGTATTGATACAAAATTTGTTTTATCCTATGATAGTTTTGGTAGATTAAAGTTTGATAATTTTGATGACAGATTATTTAATACTTTTTTGCGTTTTGAAGATGAGATTCGTAATTACGGAAAATCTTTAGAAAAAGAAAATAATTTTGATTATAAAATATCTCTTTCTATTCTTGACTCTGATAATCCAAGAGATGGATTGAAATTAGATGAGAAAGTCGATTTAAAAAATTTCCCACTTAAAGTTTCTGCTGGGGTTTTTGGATTTTCTAATAATTTAACTTTAGAAGAAGAAATGAAAATACTACAAGAACTTCAAAAAATATTGGATAAAGAAAGCTTTGAAATAAGTAATTATAGCATTATACTTATTCCTACGGAAGATAAAAATGAAAATGGAGAAGCTATAACTTGGCAAAATTCACTTTCAGTAAGCGACATTTCGCCTGAAATTATAAGAAATGGAGATATTAATAAATTAAAGGATCTATATAAAATGCAGACAGCTACAACCAAGAATTAAAAATAACCGCTATATTAGCGGCTATATTAACTTTATTTTTATAATTTATGTACTCCACACCAAACTTTTCTTCAAGCCATTTCTCTAATGTATTTATGAGTAAAATTGACAAAAAAATATAATAAATTATTGGAAATATTAGAAGAATTATATTATTTATAGTTAGCAAAATTCCCGTAAAAACAAATGTGAAAACGAACACGATCACGATGAATATGAAAGTTTCCACATTTAAGAAAATGTAAAATTATAGAAGATGATAATAATAGAAAATAATTTAAATTAAGAGAAGCATTTTTAAAAGGATTTTTAGAAAATTCAGGCCATTAAATAAAAAGACATGACAGCAACTTCATAATTAAATAAAAGTAGGACTAATAATCCTACTTTTTTCTTATCTCTATACTAAAAAGCAGTTCTAAAATTAGAACTGCTTTAAAATCTTTTTTTAAATTTTTAATTATAATACTCTTGTTGCATTTACATATCTATCTTCATAATATCCTTCATCAAGTGAGGAAGTAATTACTTTCTTTTGTCCTGAAGATGCGTGAATAAACTGTCCATCTCCAATGTAAATTCCAACATGACTTACTCCGCTACCTGTAGTATTAAAGAATACTAAATCTCCAGCTTGTAAATCAGACTTAGATACTTGTGTACCGTATCCAGATTGTTCTCTAGATGATCTTGGAAGTGAAATTCCAAGTTCATTTTTATAAATTGAATAGATAAGTCCTGAGCAATCATATCCAGCTTTACCAGTATCTCCATATACATATGTAGATCCTAATTTACTTTGAGCTGAGGAAATTACATGAGCTGCTTTAGATCCATTAACTGCAGGTGCTTCTCTATATTCTCTTTCTTCTTTATTATCATTATTATTTTTAGCTTCTTTTGCTTTTATAATTTCTTTTTCAATTTCATCTTGATAATCTTCTGGAGCTCTATCAATCTTTTGTCCAGTTACGATATCAATATTTTTTGAATTAATATTATATCTAATTCCATTTTCTTCAATAATGAAATATCCATTTGGAAGAAAATCAACAGCATTTACTGTTTGTCCCTTAGTTAGATTTAACTTTTGTCCCTTTGAATTTGATGCAACTGCATTATTTTTAACTTTAATATCAGTTCCATTATTTTTTGATTCTGAAACTTTCACTAAAGCATTTTTATCAACATTTCCAACTATGCCATCATTGCATTTTATTTTAACATTTTTGTCATCTGATGAAATTTCAACTACAGTTTCATCTACAAATAAACTTCTAATGATTTGTCCATTTTCATCAAATATTGGACTTGCTTTGACAACTCTATAAGTTATTGCATCTACTTCTGTAAGTAAAATCTTTTCTTGTGGAATAGTAACTTTAGCCTTTCCCTTTGATACATAATATGTAGATCCATTGTTTTCTAATATTTCTACTTTTTCACCAATTGAAAACTCAATTTCATTTCCACTATATGTTCTTTGTACATGTTCGTTAATAAATACTCCTGTATCTTTCATACCTACTACAGATACTGCACATAGTGCAAATAATCCTAGAGGAAGTTTATTTTTTAAGGAAAACAATACTAACAACTCCTATACTAATAAATTCTATATTATTTATAAATTAAATATAATTTCCTTCTTACTTTTTCGTCTTTATTAAGTATAGCAAAATTATTACAAAAAAACAACAAAAAGTTACAAAAAAGTTAAATTCTTTTTAACCTTTTTGTAACTTTTTAAATTAAGCAAGTCTATAAGCCGCGTTCTGTTTTGTCAATTATCTATCTTGGACTAATGTTGCCACTAGTCTCTAGCAACCTACCTTCCGGCAGATACGAGCAGCATCTGTTGTTCCTACTTGGTCTTGCTCCGAATGGGGTTTACATAGCATCATTATCACTAATAATCTGGTGAGCTCTTACCTCGCCTTTCCACCCTTACCATTAATGGCGGTATCTCTCTGTTGCACTATCCTTAGGGTCGCCCCCACTGGCCGTTAACCAGCATTCTTGCTCTGTGGAGCGCGGACTTTCCTCGCACATGGCGCAATTGACCAACTTACTTACCATATTATTTTACCATAATTACTTTAAAATTCAAGCTCATAAGATGATTTCATAAGCTCATAAACTTTTAAATCTTTAAATTCTTTTTCTAGCTCATCTTTTATTTTTGAAATAATAAATTTTTCAGAATGAAAATGTCCAATATCGATTAAAATAATTCCCTTTTCATAGGCTCTTTGTCCATCGTGATACTTCACATCTCCTGTAATAAAAGCATCTGCACCAGCTCTTATTGCATCGTCTAAGAAATCAACACCTGCTCCACCCATTAATGCAATTTTATTTATTTCATCTTTATTTTTTCCATAAACTCTTATATTTTTTAAATTTAAAATATCCTTTAGTCCTTCTAGTAGTCCACCCAAATTATGTGTGTGGTTTAATTCTCCAACAAGACCCATTGGTTTTTCTTCATCATAGGCTAGAACTTCTCTATTTTCTAAAGAAAGTTTATCAAAAAGAGCATAGTTTACTCCACCAATGGCCACATCCATTGATGTATGGTAAGAAAACACAGAAATATTATTTTTAATTAATTTAATTATATTATCTCCTGTATAAGTGTCTTCAATAATATTTTTTACTCCAGAGAAAAATAACGGATGATGAGTAATTATTAATTTTGCACCTTTTTCCACTGCTAAATCTACTAACTCATCAGTTAAATCCATTCCAACCACTACAGATTCTGTTTCTTCATTAAACTCAATTTGACTGCCTGAATTATCCCAAGAAAGTTGGTCTTCATCCTTTGCCCAATTTGTCATAAAGTTTTTAATTTCTCTAGTTTGATATTTCATATATAGCTTCCTCCATTTTTTTAAGCAAATACTCTAGCTCCTTCTTTCTCTCTAATGCATTTTCATTACTACTGTCAAAATTATTTATTATGTTTGTAAGATTTCTTCTTCTCTCTTTAAGAGACTCTAAATATAGTTTATCTTTTTTTTGAAGCTGAGCTTTTGAAATATATAGATCAGAATAGTCGTAATTTATTTTTTCCTCAACATGCTTTGCAATAATTATTTCAAAATACCTTCTGTCTTCATAAACTATTTCTTCATCAATTATATTAAAACCCATTTTATATAATTCTCTTCTCAGTATATGATTTTTTTGCATTGGTTGAAGTATTAATTTATTTGCCTTCTTAGAAATCTCAATAGTATTATTTATAATTTCTGCAATTTGAATTCCACCAAGTCCTGCAATTATTATATTGTCACGCTTTTCATTGTAAATACCATTGCACAATATATTTCTTATTTTATCTTCATTATTTAATTTTTTTGTAAGTTCAATTGATTTCTCTAGAGAATTTTCTGAAATATCTGTTGCTATAATATCACTTGAAATATTATTTTCACATAAAAAATTGGGCACATACCCATGATCTGTGCCCACATCTATTACAGAAGCCTCTAAATCAACTAAGCTTGCAATTTTACTTAGTCTCTTTGATAATTTTATCATTCTAAATAATCCTTTAATTTTTTAGATCTACTTGGATGACGTAGTTTTCTAAGTGCTTTAGCTTCTATTTGTCTAATTCTTTCTCTTGTAACGTCAAATTCCTTTCCTACTTCTTCAAGAGTTCTTGCTCTTCCATCGTCAAGCCCAAACCTAAGTGTTAAAACTTTCTTTTCTCTTTCAGTAAGAGTTTCTAACACTGTATTTAATTGTTCTTTCAAAAGTGTAAAAGTGGCTGCATCAGATGGAGATAAAATTTCATCATCTGGTATGAAATCACCTAGATGTGAATCTTCTTCTTCACCAATAGGAGTTTCTAATGAAACTGGTTCTTGAGCAATTTTTTGAATTTCCCTTACTCTTTCGACGTCTAAATTCATTTCTGCTGCAATTTCTTCAGGCTGTGGATCACGTCCAAGCTCTTGAACAAGTTGTCTTTGAACTCTTACAAGTTTATTAATAGTTTCTACCATGTGAACAGGAATTCTAATAGTTCTAGCTTGGTCAGCAATTGCTCTTGTAATTGCCTGTCTTATCCACCATGTTGCATAAGTTGAGAACTTAAATCCCTTAGTATAGTCAAATTTATCTACTGCCTTCATAAGACCAAGGTTTCCTTCTTGAATTAAATCTAGAAAGCTCATACCTCTTCCTACATATCTTTTTGCAATAGAAACAACTAGTCTTAAATTGGCTTCAGCAAGTTCTTTTTTTGCAAAGTTATCTCCTTGTTCCATTCTCTTTGCAATTTCCACTTCTTCTTCAGCAGTTAAAAGAGAAATTTTTCCTATTTCTTTTAGATACATTCTAACAGGATCATCTACTGTTACTCCCTTAGGTACAGATAAATCCTCTTTACTCACATCTATTTCATCGTCATCATCTTTTGAATCTTTATTATCTGTTAAATTGATTCCTTCTTTTTCAAAATCTTTATAAATCGAATCTATTTCATCTGAATCCATTGGAAATTTTTCAAGAGCTTCACTTATTTCATCATATGTTAGCTTTCCCTCTTTTTTTCCTTTTTTTATTAAATCATCAATTTTTAATTGTTTTAAACTTTCATTGGACTTTTGTTTATCACTCATACTTACCCTCCTCTTTTAACTCATTTAACTTTAGATTAATTTCTTTTAAATCATTTAAAGCTTGGAGTAAAAGATTTTTGTCCTTTTCTACTTGAAGTTTCTCAATATTTTTTAAGATTTTTTCTTTTTCGCTTTTGAGATAATTTCTCTCAATAGTAGAAATTAATTCGTCTATTATCTTATTATTTACTTCAATATTTCCTGTGATTTTTATAATTTTATTTGCAAAATCATCATCTATTGAATTACTATTAACTAATTCCTTTAAAAAGTCACTAATTTCCATATCATTTTCAAAAATTCTTAGCGCCTCTTCAAAAACAATCCTAGTTTTAATATTTGTAAAATAAGTAATTTCAATCTTATTCTTAATATAATTATATATATCTCTGTGAAGTAAAGAATAAGATAGTAGCTCAATCTGTGCTTTTTCCTTAGTATCAACTACAGTATTCTTATTAATCTTTATCTTAGTCTTTTTTAACTCTTTTCTCTTATTCCTGCCAATGTAATTTATATAATTATTAATCGCTTCTTTGGAAATATTGTACTCACTTGAAAATTTCTTTACAAAAATATCTCTCTCAATTGGATTAATAATTCCCGAAAAGATTTTTGCAGCTTCCATAGAAAAGTTAGAAAGACCTTGACTATCTTTAAGATTAAAATTTCCCTTTAATCTCTTAACCTTAAATTCAACATATGAAATTGCGCTTTTAATTTTATTTTCAAAAGCATCTAATCCATATTTTTTAATAAAATCATCAGGATCTAATCCTTCACCTAATTCTATTATCTTAGGTTTTATTGATTTCTGTATAAATATATCAATAGCTCTGGAAGTTGCATTTATACCCGCATTATCGCTATCATAGCAAATATAAATTTCCTTAGCCATTTTACCTATTAATACAGCCTGATCCTCTGTAAGAGATGTACCAAGGCTTGCTACACTATAATTTATACCACTATTGTAGAGACTTATAACATCCATATAACCTTCAACAAGAATTATTCTTTCTCTAGATGATTCTTTAGAAATTATATTCATGTTAAATAAATTTTTTCCCTTGTTAAAAATAGGAGTCTCTCTTGAATTTAAATACTTTGGCTTCGCATCTCCAAATCCTCTTGCACCAAACCCAATTACACGATTATTTCTATTGATTATTGGAAACATAACTCTCCCTCTAAATCTGTCATAATAATTTCCACTTTTACCCTTGGAAATTAAATTTACTTCATAGATTTCTTCTTCTTTGTATCCAAGCTTTGTTAAATAATCATATAATGACGTCCAAGAATCTTCAGAATACCCAAGGCCATATTTTGCCATAGTTTTTGCACTAAGTCCACGATTTTTTAAATAATCTATAGCTTTTTTTGATTTTTGTAAATTTTTTAGAAAATACATAGCTGCACTTCTATTAATATCATAAAGCATTTCTATTTTTTCCTTGGCTTCTTTATTTACATCTCTGTATTCTCTAAGGGTAATGTTGTATTTTTCAGCTAGAAACTCCACAGCTTCTCTAAATCCTAGATTCTCTCTTTTCATCACAAAGGTGATTACATCTCCACCTTCGCCACAACCAAAGCATTTGAAAATGTTTTTTGACGGAGAAACAGAAAAAGATGGAGTCTTCTCAGAGTGAAAAGGGCAAAGCCCCATGTAATTTGCACCTGATCTTTTTAGTTCAACATATTCTCCAATTAGATCAACTATATCAGCTCTATCTCTAATTTCATCAAGAAAATTGTCATCAATTACAAACAATTATATGCTCCACCCCTTTGGTATAAATAAGTTTTTAATTTGTTTCATTGCAAATGTATCTGTCATACCTGCAATATAATCTGTAACTACTTCTCCCTTATCCTCATGATTGAGATAAAAGTCTAAATGATTGTTTGGAATTCGTTCTAGATCTTCTTCATAATATTTATAAAGCTCAGTTAATAATCTTTTAATTTTATCTTCTTCACTTTTTACAATGTCGTCTAAATAAACTCTTTTAAACATATATTGTCTAAGTTCCATTGTAGCTTCATAAATATCATCTTTCATTTCTACTATTGGCTTGCCGTAGCTCTTATCTATTATTCCATTAATCATTGTATTAATTCTCTTAGATGAAGAGTTTCCCAGAACCTTTATTAAATTTTGAGGTAAATCTTCTTCAGAAATTATACCTGCCCTAATAGCATCATCTATATCGTGATTTATATAGGCAATTCTATCTGCAAATTTTATAATTTTACCTTCTAAAGTTTTGGCATTATTATCTCCTGAGTGATTTAATATGCCGTCCCTTACCTCTTGCGTTAAATTAAGGCCAATTCTTTTATCAGATCTTTCTAAAAAGTCCACCACCTTAAGTGACTGTTTAGAATGACTAAATCCACCTTCTTTTAACTCATTTAAAACTGCTTCACCTGAATGTCCAAATGGAGTGTGTCCTAAATCATGACCAAGAGAAATTGCTTCAACTAAATCTTCATTAAGTCTTAGTGCTCTTGCTATTGTCCTTGCTATTTGACTGACTTCAAGAGTGTGAGTAAGTCTTGTTCTAAAGTGATCTCCTTCTGGAGATATAAAAACTTGAGTCTTATGTTTTAATCTTCTAAAAGATTTTGAGTGAATAATTCTATCTCTATCCCTTTGAAAATCAGTTCTCAAGTTGCATTTTTCTTCAGGGTTCTTTCTTCCTAAATTTGAATCAGCAAAAGTTGCATAATCAAATAACATTATATGTTCAAGTTCTTCTCTTTGCACTCTTAAATTCATTATTTTCACATCCCTGATCTAATATGTTTTAAAATAATTTCAGCCGTTTCTTCAATTGCTTTATCAGAAACATCTATTACAAAGCATCCTAATTCTTCCATTACTTGTTTGGAATAATCTAGTTCTTCTCTTATTCTATCGTAATTGGCATATTTAGCTCCTGATGTCAATCCAAGAGATTTAAGTCTTTGTTCTCTAACAGAAATAATTTTTTCTGGATTTGCAATAAGTCCTATAACTCTATTGACATCTTTTTCATAGACTTCTTTAGGAACTGGCACTTCAGGAACTAAAGGAATATTTGCAACTTTTAATAGTTTATTTGCAAGATACATTGATAGTGGAGTTTTTGAAGTTCTTGAAATACCCACTAGACATATATCAGCTTTCTTAGCTCCTCTAGGATCTTTTCCATCGTCATATTTTACAGCAAATTCAACGCACTCAACTTTCTTGAAATAATTTTCATCAAGTCTTCTTATAAGCCCAGGTTCCCTAAGTGGTTCATATCCCAATATGTCTTCTATTTGATCCATAGGCTCTCCCATTACATCTACAGTATGAAGATTAAGTTCAGTTGCCTTTTTCTTAATATAATCTCTTGTCTCCTGAACTACATTTGTATAAACAATTAAGCTATTCTTAAGCTCAGATGCTCTTTCAAGTACAGGTTTTATTTGACTTATACTATTGTGATAAGGGTATCTAAATATTTGGTAATTGTCTGATTCAAATTGTCTAACAGAGCTTTTAGCTATTAATTCTCCTGTCTCACCAATTGAGTCAGAAATAACAAATATAGTAAGTTGATTATCTAAATTATCCATATTATCTCCTAAATTATTTCTCCGTCGCATACATCAACAAAGAGTCTAGTTACATTGGTCTTTGTAAATCTTCCAATAATCCTAAATTCATCTTTATTGTTTTTTGTTACAACAGGCAGTGAATCAACTCCTTTTGACACTATTAAATGAGCAGCTTCATAGACTGTTGTATCCTTTTTTACATAATATACATTGGGCATTCTTGTCATAATTACACTAACTGGAGTTTCCTTTATATCAGCACTTCCTATAGTAAATCTAATTAAATCTTTACGAGAAACTATCCCTGCTAAAAAACCATTGTCTGTAATAAACATTGAGGATATATCTTCTAAAAATAACTCTACAATTACATCATATACTGAAACCTTTTTATCTACAGAGAATGGAAGTGACATATAATCTTCTACTTTTTGTCTCTTCAAGTCTTCTGCAATAAGTGACATCCTAGATTTTCCTGTGTAGAAATATCCAACTTTAGGTCTTGCTCCAATTATATTTATCATAGTTAAGACAGAAAGGTCAGATCTAATTGTCGCTCTTGACAGACTTAGTTTCTCAGCAATTTCATCGCCCGTAATAGGACCATTGTCTCTTACTATTTCAATTATTTCTGCCTGCCTATCGCTAAATTTCATTTTCTCACCGGCCTTATTAATCTACAATATTTTCAATTTTTAGTATTTTTTGTATATCATTTTCAATAGCATTAATTAAAGCTAGTCTATTTCTTCTAATGTCCATATCCTCAGCCATTACCATTACATTGTCAAAGAATTTATTAATATATGGCACTATTTTATCAAGTTTATCCATAGCTTCTTTGTAATTATTGGAGTTTATATCACTGTTAATTTCTTCAGTTAAATCTTTAAATTTATTGTAAAGCTCAACTTCAGCTTCTTCTTTTAAAAGACTTTCATCAATTTCTGCATCTTCACTATTTTTTGTAAGATTATTAATTCTAACAAAAGCATCAATAAATTCACTTCTGTTGTCATCAAACCATTCATTTAAGTCAGTAGCTTTCTCCAAAATTAAGTGAATTGGTGTTTCTGGCATTATTACAGAATCAATAATATCATATCTAATTCCTTCATCTTGAAGCATTGTCTTAATTCTACCAAAGATAAAATCTTCTATATTAGAAATAACTTCTTCGTGATTAAATACAAGTCCTAAATCATTTATATATTCATATAAACTTGTCTCTAAAGCTTCCCTTAAATTGAATTTCCATCCATTTTTTCTAATTATATTTATAATTCCTATTGCAGATCTTCTAAGTGCAAATGGGTCAGTTGAACCTGTTGGTATTTCCCCTACTGCAAATAAACCAGCTATTGTATCAATTTTATCAGCTATTGAAAATATTGATCCCACATTAGTTCTTGGAAGTTCATCTCCTGCAAATTTTGGTAAATATTGCTCTCTAATTCCTGAAGCTACTATTTCTTTTTCTCCAGAATTTAGCGCATAGATTTCTCCCATAACACCTTGAAGTTCTGTAAATTCTATAACCATTTTAGTTGTTAAATCTGCCTTAGATAAATATGCAACTCTCTCTAATGCTTCTAATGCTTCATCAGCAACTGAAAGTGATTTTCCAATTTTCTTAGCAATAACTCCATCTCTCTTTTGCTTTTCAAACATTGAGCCTAATTTATCGTGGAATAAAACTCCCTTTAAATTTTCAACATAGTCTTCAAGAGGTTTTGAAATATCATCTTCATAGAAGAATTTTGCATCTTCAAGTCTTGCACCAAGAACTTTTTCATTACCTTCTATTACAATGTCTTCATAATCTTTATTGCCATTTCTAACAGTTATAAAGTAAGGAAGAAGTTCTCCATCTTCAGCATATACTGGTATATATCTCAAGTGATCAATCATTGTTGTAGTGACAACTTCCTTAGGCAAAATTAAATATTCATCTTTAATTCTTCCCTTCATAGGAGTTGGATACTCTACAATATAAGTTAATTCTTCAAGCAAATCTTCGTTTTCATGGATTTCTCCGCCTAAAGATTTTGCAATTTTAGTTGATTCGTATTTTATAATTTCACGTCTCTTATTTTGGTCTAAAATAACATAATTTTCTTCAAGTAGTTTTTCATAATTTTCTATATTATTAATTACAATATTTGAAGAACCTAAAAATCTGTGTCCTCTTGTCACATTAGAAACTTCTATTCCTTCAAATTCAAAAGGCACTACTTTATCATTAAGTATAGAGACAACCCATCTTATAGGTCTTGCAAATCTAATGTTTTTTCCACCCCAACGCATATTTTTAGGGAAATTAATATCTTTTATAAGTGTTGGCATAATTTCTTTAAGAATTTCAGAGGAGTCTCTTCCAACTGATGATATATTTGCAAAAATATATTCAGTTCCCTTAACTTCTTTAATTAAAATATCTTCTTTTGAAATATTTTGAGATTTCATAAATCCTTGAAGTGGTTTTGTAGGATTTCCATCTTCATCATAAGCAATTTTAGCAGAAGGACCCTTAACTTCTTTATGAGTGTCATTTTGCTTATCACTAAGTCCCTTTATTAATAAACTAAGTCTTCTAGGTGTTGCAAAAACAAGAGTTTCTTCAAAATCTATTTCGTTTTCTATTAATAATTTTTTTGACTTTTCTCTAAGTTGTTCAACTGCCATGTTGACAAATCTTGATGGCAATTCTTCAACTCCTATTTCAAGTAAATAATTATTCATTGTCCTCACCTCTATTTAGTAGAGGATATCCCATTTCCTCTCTTTGTTTTAAATATGCTTTTGCAACTTTTCTAGCTAGGTTTCTAACTCTTCCTATATATGATGTTCTTTCTGATACAGAAAGTGCTCCTCTTGCATCTAGTAAATTAAATGCATGAGAACATTTTAAAGTATAGTCGTAAGCATCAATTACAACACCTTCTTCTATAACTTTATTGGCTTCTTCTTCATACATATCAAATAATTTTCTAAGCATGTCAACATCGGCAAGTTCAAAGGCATATTTAGAGTGTTCGTATTCCTTTTTTTGGAAAACTTCACCATATGTTATATTTTCATTGTACTTAATGTCATAAACTGACTCTACATTTTGCAAATACATTGCTATTCTTTCAAGTCCATAAGTAAGCTCTGCACTCTCAAGATCTAAGTTTACACCACCAACTTGTTGAAAATAAGTAAATTGAGTGACTTCCATACCATCAAGCCAAACTTCCCAACCAAGTCCCCATGCACCAAGTGTAGGTGATTCCCAGTTGTCTTCAACAAATCTTATATCGTGCTTCTTTGGATCAATTCCTATTGCAAATAGAGAATCTAAATATAGTTGTTGAACATCTTCTGGAGAAGGCTTTAAAATTACTTGTAGTTGATGATGTTGAAAAAGTCTATTTGGATTTTCACCATATCTACCATCAGCTGGTCTTCTTGAAGGTTCTACATATACTACTTTCCACTCTTCTGGTCCAAGTGATCTTAAAAAAGTGTGAGGATTCATTGTTCCTGCGCCCTTTTCAATGTCGTAAGGTTGCATTATAATTGCACCTTTTTCTTTCCAGTAATTTTCCAATGTTAATATTAAATCTTGGAAATACATTTTTTCCTCCTAACTAAACAGCTTATTAGACTTGAAACTGCTTATTTCTAAATTGTATTTTATATAATCTATTATAATTTTGTGTAAAAACTTTTTTCTGTCATTATCTATAATTATGTCTTCTATATTTTCAAGTTTGCTAAATAGAAGAGCGTTAAAATATTTTAAATCATCTTTTGTTAGTTTATATGAAAAGGCATTTTGAAAATCAATAACGCCTTCCTTTATTGAAAAATAAATTTCATCTGAAATTTCAAGATTGGGTTTATAACCTATAAAAGTTAGATACTTAAGCTCAAAAGCTATTGCAAGTCCTATTGGATCATTAGTTGAGTTATATAAATTTAGAGTCTTTCTAAATAAATCAAAAACTTTAGAATTAGAATGTTCATCTATTGTAGATTTATCAAGTAATTCTGACAAAAGTGAAGCATAAATTAAGTTCCAATAGCTATTTCTAATGTCAAAGTTTGATTCAATAATTTTTGATTCTGCAATATAGTAAAAGCTCTGTCCCTTTTTTAAAAGATACTCATTAACTCCAAAAACCTGAGTAACGCTTAAGTTTTTAGAACGACTTGACATAGCACCCTTTACCATTATAGATATTTTACCCATATTTCTAGTAAATACCTTTATTATCTTAGAAGATTCTCCAAAGGCCATATCATCTAGTACAATTCCATAAGTGTAATTATTTACTGTACCCAAATCTCTTTACCAAATTCTCCTTTTCTCTCCAGTTTTTTTCAACCTTAACCCAAATTTGTAAATTAACTTTGGCGTCTAATAATCTTTCTGCATCTTCTCTAGATTCGGTAGCTATCTTCTTTAGCATACTTCCGCCTTTTCCAATTATAATTCCCTTGTGAGTTTCTTTTTCTACATAAATATAGCAGTCTATATCATAAATGTTTTTATCTTCTCTTTTTTTGAATTTTTCAATTGAAATAGCAAGCCCATGAGGCACTTCTTCTTTTAAATATTTAAGTCCCTTTTCTCTTATGAGCTCACTTATTATAAACCTCTCGTTCTTATCAGTAATCATATCATCTGGATAAAACATTGGACCAGGTTCTAAATATTTTTTCAAAGTATCTAGATAAATATCTATACCATCACTTTTTATTGCTGATATTGGAATTATTTCTGTAAATATATCTTCATTAGAATACATTGAAATAATATTTAAAAGCTCATCTTTTTTTACTGTATCAATTTTATTTATAAGTAGAATAATTGGAATCTTACCCTTATATTCTTTTAACATTTCTATAATTGCTTTTTCTTGTCTTCCAATTCTATCAGATACATCTACTAGATAAGTTACAATGTCTGAATCCTCTATTCCTTCTTTAGATTCCTGTAACATAAATTCACCTAATTTGTTTTTCGGTTTTTGAATACCTGGAGTATCTAAGAATATTATTTGAGCATCTTCATCTGTATGGATGAAAATTATATTTTCTCTCGTTGTTTGAGGTTTATTTGATATTGCTGATATTTTCTCACCAATAATCTGATTTAATAAAGTGGATTTACCAACATTAGGTCTTCCTATTATTGATACATATCCTGATTTAAAATTATTTTCTGTCATTATACATCTCCTAAAAGGTCTTCTGGTCCAAAGGAATGAGGCAGAATTTCTTCCATTGAATAAATTTTATAATCATCAGTTGAATTTGCAATAATTATTTCAGGATTTTTTGAAAATTCTCTAATAACTTGTCTGCAAACTCCACATGGAAATGTGTTTTTATTATCTCCAACAACTGCAATTTTCTTTATTTCTCTCTTTCCTTCAGATACAGCCTTAAATATGGCAGTCCTTTCCGCACAATTAGTTGGCGAATAGGAAGAAATTTCTATATTTCCGCCACTATACACTGATCCATCTTCCATCTCTACTGCACAACCTACATTAAAATGTGAATAAGGTGTGTATGTAGCATTTTCTCTTGCTTCTAATGCAAGTTCTACTAATTTTTTATTTTCCATTTTAACCAACTACCTTAAAAATAAATATAGCAACACAAATTCCAAAGATTGCACCAACTACAGTCTCAGAAACTTTGTGAATTCCGCCTTCTATTCTGCTCTCTGCCACAAGAAATGCAAGCCCCATGGAACATATTGTGATAAGTGAATTTTCAGCAAGCATTGAAATAATTGTAGCTGCACAAAAAGCTATTGCTGAATGTCCACTTAGTGCACCACCTTGAAAATATGTGCCTCCGCTTTTCTTTGCCATTACAAGCTTTGCTCCAACTGTTCCAATAATAATTACAATTAGAGATACAAATGCCAAGTGATTTGGTGCATTTTTTATCTTAAATAAAAGTAAATCTGCAACAGATGCAAATTTGTCGTAGAAAACTAAATAAGCTACAACTAATGCATTTATTGCAGTTATTAGTACAGCACCTGCAGAAACATCTTTTACATATTTAGCAATGGGATTGTAATCCTGGACTACTAAGTCAATAGTCCTCTCAATTGCTGTGTTTATCATCTCTGCAAAGATTACAAGTGTTATAGAAAAAAGCATTAGCATAAATTCAGTTGATGATATATCAAAGAAAAGTGAAATTAAAATTATGCCAATTGCTGCCAAATAGTGAAATTTCATATTTCTTTCAGTTTTTAATACTGAAATTATACCTTGTACAGCATAATTAAAAGATGATATAAAACTAAATTTTTTCACAGCATCACCTTTCTATTCCAAGTGCTTTCATAACAAGTTTTTCCCTTGCTCTCATTTTCTTTTTATCTTCTTCATCAATATGATCATAGCCTAATAAATGCAATATACTGTGAACTGTTAAATAAGACAATTCTCTTGCTTCAGAGTGACCAAATTCATCTGCTTGCTCCAAAACTTTTCTAGTATTTATTACAACATCACCTAAGATCCTTGATTCTACAATAAATTCATCATCTATTGGAAAGCTAAGGACATCTGTTGAGCTATCTACATTTCTATAATCTCTATTGAGTTCTTGAATCTCATCATCTCCAACAAAGGAAATAGACACTTCCACATCTTTATCAAGTTCTTCAACTTCTAATACTTTATCAACTGACTTTTCAATTAAATCTGTCATTTCCTCTGTTATTTTAATTTCATCTTGTCTATTGTCATAAAATATATTCATATTTATTTCCTTGGTCTTGATTTATCATTATCAGATTTATTTTGAGGTCTGCTTTTTTCATATTTTTCATAAGCTTGAATAATTCTTTGTACCAGTGGATGACGCACAATATCATTTTTATTTAAATAAGTTATGCCAATTCCCTTAACTCCATCAAGAATTTTAAGTACTGTTTTAAGGCCCGATTGTTTTCCTCTTGGAAGGTCTATTTGAGTTACATCACCTGTTATAATTGCCTTTGATCCATATCCTAAACGAGTTAAAAACATCTTCATTTGTTCATTTGTTGTATTTTGTGCTTCATCAAGAATTACAAAAGCTGAGTCTAGCGTTCTACCTCTCATATACGCAAGAGGAGCAACTTCTATAAGCCCTTTTTCAAATAAATTATTGTAATTATCATGTCCAAGTATTTCAAAAAGAGCATCATAAAGAGGCCTTAAATATGGATCGACTTTATTTTGCAAATCTCCTGGTAGAAATCCTAGATTTTCACCAGCTTCTACTGCAGGTCTAGTAAGTATGATTCTGTTAACTTCCTTTGCCTTAAAAGCTCTAACAGCTGCAGCCATTGCAAGATAAGTTTTCCCCGTACCTGCAGGTCCTATTCCAAAGACAATGTCATTGTTATTTATTGCGTCCATATATCTCTTTTGACCAAGAGTTTTTGCTCTTATTGGCTTGCCCATAGATGTGTAAACTACTACATCTTTTAAGAGTTCGCTAATTGATCTTTTTTCATTATTTTTTATAAGTGATATGGAGTATCTAACATCTGCAAGACTAAGGCTTTTTTGTTTTGTTAAAGTTTCAATTAAATTTTTAAGTAAGATTTCCACATCTTCTGTGGCATCTTCTTCTCCACTGATTATTATTTCATTGTTTTTCGAATTTATTTTTACACCAAATTCACTTTCAATTAAAATGATATTTTCATCTAATTTTCCAAATAATATTGGAAGTAAATTTATGTCATTTATTTCAATGGATTTCTGTTCTTTGCTCAATAAAATACCTCCTAAACGTGATTATTATAATACCATAAAATGGCTTACTTTTCCATACTTACGAAAAGCAAGCCATTATAATTTATCTAAGGCTAAGTGGTTTATCAAAAATTTCTTTATAAATTTGAAATTTTATATAATCTTCTTCATTAAAAGCAAGTAAATCATTATCTACACTGTCATCTTCATAACTTATATTATCAGATTCACATTCTCTAATGAATTCACTGTCAATTATTTTTCCTTTATCTTTTAAGTCATTAGATTTTATTAGATTTTCTTTTAATTTTTCGGAAATTCTGTTATCTTTTAGCTCATTTTCTAAACTTTGTCTTACGATTTTAGAATTTCCATTGGAATCTTTTACCATCATAAAGGCATCTTCTTTAGAATACCCTTTATTTCTGAGCTTTTTATAATCCTCTAAAGCTTTTTCTTTATTTTCTTTAGTTAAAAATCCCTTATACTCTAATTTTTCCTTATTTTTCTTTACTAAATTAGAAATATCTTCTAAGTCAAGCTTAAAACTTTTGTCACTATCTGAATTTCTAGAATTAACTTTTTTAATAGCTTCCTTTTTTAAATCTTCAAAACTTAATGTTTTATTTCTTCTGGATTTTTCTCTTTGATCATAGGAATTTTTATCATAGTTTTTACTTTTCCTATCCTCATCTATTATATATTTAATAATTTTAAAAACTAATCCAAAGATAAGAACAGGCATAAAGGAAAAAATAGCTGCAAATAAGCTGGCTAAAAATCCCATTATTTAACATCCTTTTTCTTATTTTTATCTGACGCCTTAGATATTGTTTGTCTCATGTCAGTATCTGAATTTAGATTTTTTATTTTATAATAATCAATTACTCCAATATTACCAGCTCTTAAAGCTTCTGCCATTGCAATTGGTACTTGTGATTCGGCTTCAACAACTTTTGCTCTCATGGCTTCAACTTCAGCCTTCATTTCTTGTTCATGAGCAAGGGCCATTGCACGTCTTTCAGACGCCTTTGCTTCAGATATTCTCTTATCAGCTTCAGCTTGATCAGTTTGAAGTCTTGCACCAATATTTCTTGCAACGTCAACATCTGCAATATCTATAGATAGTATTTCGTAAGCAGTTCCTGAGTCTAGTCCCTTGTCAAGAACAACCCTAGAAATTGAATCTGGATTTTCTAAGACTTCTTTGTAGCTTCTTGATGAACCAACTGTAGTTACAATACCTTCACCAACTCTGGCAATAATTGTTTGTTCTCCAGCCCCACCGACAAGTCTGTCTATATTAGCTCTTACTGTTACCTTTGCCTTTACAATAACTTCAATACCGTCTTGAGCAACTGCTGAGATATTAGGTGTTTCAATTACCTTTGGATTAACGGAAACTTGCACAGCTTCCAATACATCTCTACCTGCTAAATCAATTGCTGCAGCTCTTTCAAATTGAAGAGGTATTTCTGCTCTTTGTGCTGCAATAAGTGCATCTACTAAAGTGTTTACATTACCACCTGCAAGATAATGTGCTTCAAGCCCTGATATTTCAAGATTAAGTCCAGCCTTTGTAGCTTTTATTGCAGGTCTTACAATTCTTGAAGGTCTAACTCTTCTAAGTTTCATCCCAATAAGTTCAGAAATTCTAATCTTAACTCCTGAGAAAAAAGCTGTAATCCAAAGTCCCACTGGAACAAAGGATAAAAATAATAATACAGCTATTATAATTACAACGATTATTGCCAAACTACCAAATTCTATAAATCCCATAAATCCTCCTATCTAACTAATTTGACATAAATTCTTCCACTGCTGAGTCTAGTTACAATAACTTTTTCATTATTACCTATGTATCCAGAATCAGATATAACTTCAAACTTCTTTTCATTATTACTAGCATATCCTGTTGGTCTTAGTACTGATGTTGTGAAAAGTTCATCACCTACATTTACATCTTCTTTGCTAAAACTTACATAACCTTCTTCTGTATTTGTTGTAGTAAAAAGCCTTAATCTATTTACAACTTCTGAATCAATTCCCTTTTTGAATAAAATATATCCAATCATAATTGAAATCACTAGAGCTATGGCCAGAGAGAAAATTGCAAAATATATGTTCCCCATAGCTATAATTAAAGCTCCTAGAATGGAAAGTATTCCACTTATACCGCAAACTCCAAAACCAGGAATTATTATTTCAAATCCTAGTAATAAAATACCTGCTATAAAAAGTATTAGTGCATACCAGGTTGTGTTTCCCATTAGAATATTTCCCCAGAAGAAAATTCCAAAGGAAACTAAAGAAATTAAACCACCTATTCCAAAGCCAGGAGTAAGTATTTCAATAACAGCTCCAGAAAGGGCAATAATAAGCAAAATTGTAAATAAATATTCATTTGAGAAAAAATCTCTAATTGCATCACTTGCAGCTTTTTCTGCAAAAACATTTGTAAAAATTATACCTAAAAATGTAGTTAAAATGAATATGTTTTTTAAAGTTTTATTATTTTTCAAATTTACCTCCAATCTGTACTTTTCTTCACTTAATTTTTACCCCAAAAATCATTTATATAAGCAAAAAAACCTAGGTTAACCTAGGTTTTAATCTTTTAGTTTAAAATTTCTTTTGCAATTTTATTTACTGAGTTACCATCTGCTCTGCCTTTAATTTTAGGCATAACATTTTTCATAAGTAATCCAATATCCTTCATAGATGTTAAATTATTTTCATCAATTACTTTTTGTATAATATCTCTTAATTCATCTTCTGATAATTGCTCTGGTAAATAATTTAATAAAACTGAAATTTCATCTTCAGTTTGCTTTACTAAATCATCTCTATTACCTTTTTTGAATTCGTCAATTGATGATTTCTTTTCTTTTAGTTGTTTTGAAATAATATTTTCAATATCGCTATCTGAAAGTTCCACTCGTTCATCTACTTCTTTTTGTTTAATAGCTGCACGAACCATGGTGATAACATCTTTATGAAGCTTGTCTTTTTGTTTCATAGCAGTTTTAAGATCTGCCATAAGTCTCTCTTTTAGAGACATAAGAACACCCTCTTTTAATATCTGTGTTTTTTTCTGCGTGCCTCTTCAGATTTTTTCTTTCTTCTTACACTTGGTTTTTCGTAGTGTTCTCTTTTTCTAACTTCTTTAAGAACTCCACTAGTGGCACATTGTCTTTTAAATCTCTTAAGAGCATTGTCTAGAGATTCATTTTCACCAACCCTGATTTCGGACATTTTTTAACCTCCTCTCGTAGAAAAGAGTAGCCTCTCGGCCAATTTAAATTTATTATACTCTATAAATCCCAAAAACTCAATATTTTATTTATTATTATGTAAAATAATTAAAAAATTCTCTTTAATTAATAAAGAGAACTCAAAATTAAATATTTTTGAAATTAATTTAAATTATTATATTAAAACATTTTATAAAAATTAATTCATTAAATTACGCCTGACAAAAATTGTAAAGTTTGCAATTTTGTATAAGATAAGTAAAAATATTGTTCTTGCGTTGAAAATTTAGTAAGGGCAATATTTTTGGACAATCAGCAGCGTCAAGGTGTTCTGGGGTGGTTTGGAGGGGCTAAGGACGCTCGCAACGTCCTAAAGCCCCTCCAATATAGTTATTAACCTGGTGGCCACTGCATACTTCTTCCTCCAAGTACATGGAAGTGTAAGTGATGTACAGTTTGTCCGCCGTCTTCTTTACAATTGTTAACTATTCTATAACCATTTGTAAGTCCCTGTTCTTTACAAACTTTTTTAGCAATTAAAAATACATGACCTATTAATTCCTTGTGTTTTTCTTCCAAATCATCTGCTGATGAAATGTGTTCTTTAGGAATTATAAGAAAATGTACTGGTGCTTCAGGGTTAATGTCTTTAAAAACATAAACTAATTCGTCTTCATAAAGTTTTTCTGAAGGGACTTCGCCTGCAATTATTTTACAAAATAGACAATCCATAGCTCCTCCTTATATAATCTCACAATCAGCAACTTCTTCTGTATCTATTATTTTAACATTTTTAATTTGGTTTTTTAAGTCAATATGAGATTTTATCTTTACTTTAATATAGTTTGTAGTGTATCCATGGAATTCTCCATCATGCTCTTCTTCAAATAAAACTTCACGAGGTTTATTTAGATTTTCTTCTAAGAATATATTTCTATATTTTTCTCCTTGAGCTATTAATTTTTCAGATCTTTCTTTTTTAATATTTCCATCAATTTGATTTTTCATAACAGCTGCTTTGGTATTTTTCCTCTTGGAATATTTAAACACGTGAATTCTAGAAAATCCAGCTTCTCTAACTATGCTCATTGAATCTTCAAAGTCTTCTTCAGTTTCTCCAGGAAATCCTACAATTATATCTGTTGTAAGACCTGCATTTGGCATATATTTTTTTATAATCTTAGTTTTTTTAATATATTCATCGCGAGTGTATCTTCTGTTCATAGCCTTTAAAATATTATCTGATCCACTTTGAAGTGACAAATGGAAGTGGTCGCAAAGTTTCTTTGTGGCAACTGCTCTTTCCATAAATTCTTCTGTGATAATATTTGGCTCAACAGATGAAAGTCTAATTCTCTCAATTCCATCAACTTCTGCAATTTTTTCAATCAAATCAATTAGTCTTTCTTCTCCTAAGTCAAATCCAAAGGATCCTATGTGAATTCCTGTTAGAACTATTTCTTTAAATCCATTTGATGCTAGAGTCTTAGCTTCTCTAACTGAATCTTCAATTGTTCTCGACCTAATAGGTCCTCTTGCAAAGGGAATTATGCAATAAGTGCAAAATCTATTGCATCCATCTTGCACCTTCATATAGGCACGAGTCCTATTATTTGAATCAAAATTAGTTGTGTTTGCAAATTCTCGTACATTTCTAAGATCCTTTACAATATTTATTTTATTATTTGAATTTTTAGCATCTTCAATAAGTTCAACAATTCTGCCCCTGTCAGTCGTGCCAACTACAACATCTACTCCCTCAATATTTTCCACTTCATCAGGACTTACTTGAGAGTAGCATCCCACAACTGCCATAACAGAATCAGGATTAATTCTTTTAGACTTTCTTATAAACTGTCTAGATTTTCTATCTGATAAGTTTGTTACAGTGCAAGTATTTACAATATAGACGTCGCTAAATTCATCATTTTCAACTTGCCTATAACCTTTCTTTTCAAAAAGCTCACTCATAGCTTCTGATTCATATTGATTTACTTTACAACCTAGAGTTAAAATCGAAAAAGTCTTATCCATTACTCACACTCCTTTCCATGTATAATGTAAAAGCTAGCTGCAATTGATGCAGTTTCCGCTCTTAATATTCTCTTTCCAAGACTAACTTTATTAGCATTTTTTAAAATTTTAATTTCTCTTTCTGAAATTCCGCCTTCTGGTCCTATTATTAAACCGATTTTATTTGATAATTTAGGTAGTATTTCTGATAAATTTAGTGTTTCTTCATCTTCGTAGCAAAGAACTAAATCTCCATCAAAATTTAAGATGTCGTCAGTTTTTATCATATTGTGAACTACTGGAATAACATCTCTTTTAGATTGTTTTGCAGCAGATTCTACAATCTTTTGATATCTATCTATTTTCTTTTCCATTTTCTTTGAGATGTCTGAGATTGATCTATCCATTAAAACTGGATAAAATTCACTTACTCCAATTTCAGTGGTGTGCCTTAGTACATCTTCTGATTTATTTGATTTTAGAAGTCCAAAGAAAAGTGTTAGTTTCACACTTGATTCATTTTTCTCTTTTAATTTTTCAATTAATTTTATATTTTCATTTTCATAGCAAAGTGAATAAATGCCATCATTAAAAACAACTTGAAAGACTTCGCCCTCTTCAATTCTCACTACGTTTTTTAAATGATGAAGTGTTTCTTCCTTTAGATTTAAATTGTCATCAAAATTTCTATTTTCAAAAAATCTATACATTTAATCTTCCCACTATTGCAACCCAATTATTTTTATTTGTTTCATCAATGATTTCAAATCCATTTTCTTTTAGTGAATCTACAACCATATCTCTTCTTTCCTTTATAATTCCTGAAGAAATAAACATTCCACCTTTAGTCATGTGTTTTCTAAGATTTTTAATTTCATCTACTATTATTTCTGCAATAATATTTGAAACTATTAAATCTGCGTGACCATTTACAACATCAAGTAGATTTCCCTTTTTAATATCTATTTTATCTTCTAAATTATTTAGATTTGCATTTTCACGACTTGCTTCAATACATTTTTCATCAATATCAACTGCAAGAGCAGACTTTGCTCCAAGTTTTAATGCAGCTATTGCAAGTATTCCAGAGCCACAACCAATGTCAAATATATTCATATCTTTTTTTACATACTTTTCAAGCATTTCAATACACATATAAGTTGACTCATGTGTTCCTGTGCCAAAGGCCATTCCTGGATTTATTTTTATTTCAAGTCTATTGTCCTTATTTTCATATTCTTCCCATTCAGGTATTATTGCAATTTTTTCCCCAATTTCTAGAGGTTTATAATATTTTTTCCAATTATTTGCCCAGTCTTCGTCGTCTTTTTCTGTAAAACTACATTTGCCTAATTTTTCTTCTTCTAGTTTATTTTTTATATCTTCTGCTTGTTCAATATTTTCAGGATAGATTTTTAAAATTAACTCTCCATCTCCTGTCTTAGTTAGTGGATAGTCTATAAAATCCCAGTCCTTTTCATCTTGATTTAATTCATCTACTATTTCCTTTGAAATTTCTTCTACTGTAAAAATATTGTAGTCATATAGAATTCCTGTAATAATATCTCTATTTTTAATTTCTGTATCTATTATAAATTCAATGTATTTCATCTAATCACCTTTTATAATTATATATTACCTATATTTTTTATACAATTAAAAAGCATTTAAAGCTAGATAATATTTAAAATACTATATTTTATAGCAAAAGTAAGTATTTATCAAATGGCCACAAGGGTTTATTAAAAACACAAAATGCAAATAAACGCAAATAATATTATATATTTTTGACGGATTTTTGACGGGAGTAATGTTTTGGGGAGTATACATATTTGACAAAAAACTTATTAAATGTTATATTTAACCACAATCAAATTATTTTTTTAATTTGGTTATGGTTTTTGTTATAGAGGACAGAATAAATCTGTTCTCTATTTTTTATTTTAAAATATGTATTGACATGAAAATGTTTTTATGCTATGCTTTAGTTACATTTAATTTATTCATTTTATTCGGTTGAACTACAACATAAGATGTATTTAAATGGTAAGAGCATTAATATAATGTGCATTTAAATTTTTTGACCAATAACATTAGATGTATTTAAATTGTTATAGCATTAATGTAACATTTAAATTTTTGACCAGTAACATGCGATGTATGTTATGAAAAAAGAGACTAGTTTATTTCTAGTCTCTTTTTCTTTTATCTCCTAGTTATATATAAATCTGTAAAATATTTATCAAATTCGTCAGTACCTTCGTATTCTTCTATGTCCTCAAGCATGTGCAAATAACCTCTTTTATCAGATTCCCTAAAATTAATTTTCACAAAATCTTTAGGAATTCCATTTTTATATATCGGATATAGAATTGCCCAATTCTTACCTTTAATCTTAACAGCTCCGCCCATTTTTCTATCTATAACTGTGTTGTCTATAAAATACTTGTCTATTCTTTCTCCAAGAGCACCTAAGAGTACTGCATAATATTTACCAGTTTCTTCATCATAGATCATTTCGCTTTTTACAATTTCTTCTAATTCTTTTCTTATTGTTTTTATATCTTTCATTTTCGTAACTCCTATCATGCGTAAATTTGAAATTCTTGACCATTAGACTTTACAGAATACCAAATAAGATTTGGATATTGAGCAGATAGTCCATTGTTTTCAACTTCTGTTACAAATTCATTTTCTTCTATTTCTACAAGTTGTTCTTCTGTTAATTCTTGTTCTTCTGTTAATTCTTGTTCTTCGTATAAATTTTTTAGTTCTCCAAATTTCATTTTAATCTCCTTATTTTTTATTGGTTTTGGTTTTGGTTTTGGTTTTTGGTTTATCTCTTACTTTCTAAATATATTATATACGTTGTAACGTATAATGTCAATACCTTTTTTAAAGTTTTTTTAATTTATTTTCTTTTTCTTTTATCCAATCTTTTACTTCTTCTAGATCACCTTTATCTGCAAAATCTCTTATATATCTCTTACAAGCACTTTTTGCAGTGTAAATTTTTCTTTTTTCTTTGTTCTCCTTGTTCCATTTGTCTCTCGCTCTTGCTTGTGCTGATGATGTTTTGTTTTGTTCCATTGTGTCTCCTTTCTATAAGATAGAGAGGATTAAACCTCTCTATTTTTTGGTAGGTATGGTTTAATCCAGCTATAAATTGTTTCCAAACTAAAATAAGCAAAATTTCTACGTTCTATATAAAAAGTACTACTTGTTTCTGTTTCTATCAATTTTTTAATTGCAGAGTTAAGAGCCTCTCTTATTTCTTCTTCTCCATCTGTTTCGTAAAAATCTTCTGGATAATCTTCCTTAAATCCCATTATCCAATCTTCATCATACTCTTCAAATTCTTGAATAAATCTGTCGTAAAATTTAGGTCTAATGTTTAATGCCCATTGCACTTGCTTTTCTGAACCTTCTAATTCTGGAAGTCCAAGTTCTTTAGCTTTTTCTGCTTCAATTTCTGCTTCCTTTTTATATTGTTTTTGTTTTTCTAGTTTTTCACATTCTGGACAAACATAATTTTCAAATTGTCTGTTTGCTTCACTTTCTGCATAATCTCTAGTGTAACCACCTTGTTTTATTGTACCTTCGTGTCCACATTTAAAAGTTCCGTCAAATTCGTATTTGTAGTATTTGTTTCTTGCCATTTTCTTATCTCCTTATTTTTTTAATTCATTATGGTTTCTTTCTTACTTTCTAAATATATTATATACGTTCTAACGTATAATGTCAATACTTTTTTTAAAACTTTTTTAAAATATTTTTGCAACAAAAACCTGCTAACAAAAGTCAAGCTTAACCTGAAATTAATTTCAGGTTATTTGATTATTTTCGTAATTAAATTAGCGCATGGCAAACAAGCCGAGAGTAATAAATCGGCTTGCCCAAATC